>CDYU01034753.1_pt1 | contig 10299 bp, 9 predicted proteins | sample 480701 | NCBI WGS metagenome assembly CDYU01 (sample SAMEA3182105, study PRJEB8094) | gut metagenome | biome: human; feature: gut; material: Stool; isolation source: human stools | place: Canada | collected 2013-02-26 | reverse complement strand
GCACCTGAACAATTCAAAAGTTTACACCGACATGCTCGGGTTAAGGTACTTTTGAATTGTTCAGCAGGCATTAATTAAAATCCGAGGAGCTTTGTGCCGCAATCCTCAAGCGCGGCTTTCTTTTCGTTTGCAGCCTCTTCGGTTTTGCCTACAGCGCCGATATAAAGCTTGATCTTCGGCTCTGTACCCGACGGGCGGACGATAAGCGAGCTGCCGTCCTCCGAATAGAAACACAAAACATTGGAAACGGGGAGCGTTATTTTCTTCTCGCTGCCGTCGGTGAGGTTGCGGCTGACGGAGCTTTCGTAATCGTCCGCACGCACTACTCTCTCCCCCGCTATTTCCGACGGAGCCTCCGTGCGAAGCTTTTCCATTATCCCGGCAATCTGTTTCATGCCGCTTTCGCCTTCGCAGGTAAAGCTTTTCTGCGAGCAGAAATAATAGCCGTACTTTTTATAAAGCTCCTCTAAAACATCGGTAAGAAGCTTACCCTTTTCCTTATAATATGCCACCATCTCGCATATAAGCATTGAGGCTATAACCGCGTCCTTATCACGCACGTATGTGCCGCCGAGGTAGCCGTAGCTCTCCTCAAAGCCGAACACAAAGCGGTTTTCCTCGCCCTTTTCCTCAAGCTGTGTAATCTGCTCGCCGATAAACTTAAAGCCCGTAAGCACCTCGCGCAGCTCGCAGCCGTAATCAGCGGCAATTTTTCTGCATATTTCGGTTGTAACAATTGTTTTTACCGCAATCGGATTTTTCGGAAGCGTGCCGCTTTCACTGCGCCTTGCAAGCACAAAATCAAGCAGCAGCGCGCCTACATCGTTTCCTGAAAGCAATTTATAATCGCTGCCTGTATTGACCGCAATGCCTACACGGTCGCAATCGGGATCGGTTGCAAGCAGCAGATCGGGCTTTACGGTATCCGCCAGCTTCAAGGCGCATTCAAACGCCTGCCTGATTTCGGGATTCGGATACGGCGCAGTCGGGAAATTTCCGTTCGGTTTCTCCTGCTCGGGCACTACCGTAACCTTTTCAACGCCGATCCTTTCAAGAATCTTTCTCACCGGCTTATTGCCGCTGCCGTGCAGAGGCGTATAAATAACATTGAGCGATCTGACATCAGCCTCGGGCGCGACGCGGCAGGCAAGCACGCAGTCAAGATAGCCTTCTATAACCTCATCGCCGATAAATTCGATCTCTCCGCTTTTAACTGCCTTATCAAAATCAACGGTTTTAACATCATTGAAAACATCAACGCCGTTCATTATCGAAAGCACATAGTCCGCAGCCTCAAGCCCCAGCTGGCAGCCGTCAGAGCCGTATGCCTTGTATCCGTTATATTTCGCGGGATTGTGGCTTGCGGTAACCACCACGCCCGCGTCGCAGTGCAGATGCCTTACCGCGTACGACAGCATCGGAGTCGGCATAAGCTCCTTATAAATATAAACCTTAATGCCGTTAGCCGCGAAAACAGCCGCCGCAGTGCGGGCAAAAAGCCCGCTCTTTATTCGGCTGTCGTATGCTATGGCGATCTTTCCGTTACTGTTCACGGAATTTACATATGAAGCAAGACCTTGGGAAGCCTTTCCCACCGTATAAACATTCATTCGGTTGGTTCCGGCACCTATAACGCCGCGAAGACCGCCCGTTCCGAATTCAAGATCCTTATAAAATGCGTCAGATATTGCAGCCTCGTCCCCCGCAATTGCTTTAAGCTCTGTTATAAGCTCGGGATCGGCTGTTGCCTTTTCGCACCACAATTGATATTTTTCATTAATCATCAGACACACTCCCTATAGTGCAATATTATCTGTCACATATATTATATCAAATTATCTCCGCAATAACAAGAGTAAATCTGTGCTGCGGCTGTCGAATCTTGAGACTTTGCCCAGAAGTGAGAATCGGTTTAATTTATGCGCTGTTCTCTTTCAATTAAATTTGACAGGAAAGAGCTGTTGTGTTATACTGTAAGGAGATTACGGTCTGACGGAGGAGTATAAAATGCTGGACATTAAATTTATTTGCGAAAATCCGGAAATTGTTAAAGAAAACATCAAAAAGAAATTTGAAGATAAAAAGCTGCCGCTTGTAGACGAGGTCATCTCGCTTTACGGCGAAAAATGCGCCGCAAACAACCGCGCGAACGATCTGCGTGCAAACCGCAACAAGGTGAGCAAGCAGATAGGCATGCTTATGGCGCAGGGAAAGCGTGATGAAGCCGAGGAAATGAAACGCCTTGTAAACGAGCAGGCAGAGGAGCTGAAAGCCCTTGAAGAAAAAGAGGCGGAGCTTCAGAAAAGGGTCACCGAAATTCAAATGAAGATTCCGAACATTGTAGATTCAAGCGTTCCCGTCGGCAAGGACGACAGCGAAAATGTTGAGGTACAGCAGTTCGGAGAGCAATCTCACCCCGATTTTGAAATTCCCTACCATACCGACATTATGCAGCTTTTCGACGGAATTGATAAGGATGCCGCCGGCAGGGTTGCGGGCGAGGGCTTTTATTACCTTATGGGCGATATTGCACGCCTGCATTCCGCAGTTCTTGCCTATGCACGCGATTTTATGATTGACAAGGGCTTCACCTACTGCATTCCGCCTTACATGATCAGAAGTAAGGTTGTAACCGGCGTTATGAGCTTTGAGGAAATGGACGCCATGATGTATAAGATTGAGGGTGAGGATCTCTACCTTATAGGCACATCGGAGCATTCCATGATAGGTAAGTTTATCGACAGCATCACCCCCGAGGAAAAGCTGCCCCTCACCTTGACCAGCTACTCTCCCTGCTTCCGTAAGGAAAAGGGCGCTCACGGAATAGAGGAACGCGGCATTTACCGCATTCACCAGTTTGAAAAGCAGGAAATGATAGTTATCTGCAGGCCCGAGGAAAGCATGGAATGGTTCAACAAAATGTGGAGCTACTCGGTAGAGCTGTTCCGCAGCATGGATATATCGGTAAGAACGCTTGAATGCTGCACGGGCGATTTGGCTGATTTGAAGGTTAAGTCCTACGATGTTGAGGCATGGTCGCCGAAGCAGCAGAAATATTTCGAGGTCTGCTCCTGCTCTAACCTCGGTGACGCACAGGCAAGAAGACTCGGCATAAGAGTAAAGGGCACGGACGGTAAAAAATACCTTGCCCACACCCTTAACAATACCGTTGTTGCTCCTCCGCGTATGCTGATTGCCTTTCTTGAAAACAATCTCCGCTTTGACGGCGAGCATTACAGCGTTCTCATCCCCGAAGCGTTAAGACCCTACATGGGCGGTAAAACCGTGCTTACAAGCGATAAAAAGCTTTAAGATATAAGATTTCATATGACTGAAAAGGACTGTTTTAAGTAAAAAACAGTCCTTTTACGGTATAGTCACAATTTTCTGCATTCAAGGTAAAAGCGTTTATCGTCCGCTTCGCCCATCGAAAAGGTCTTGCGCGGCAGCGAGCCGTCCTGCCGTACCGCGTCAAAAAGCTCTTCCTTTTTCATTCCGTCAAATAAAAAGCCGAGCGCGTTTCTTGTCTCCGCCAGTTTTTTAAGGGAATTCTCACCGTGTATGTAGTCGATTTTAGCGCCCTTATGTGCCTTTAAGTAATCATCCAGATAGGCCTGCAGGGTTCCCACAGCAAGCTTTGACGCGGGGCGTACCGATATTTCCTTTTCGGTACTGCCGTAAACACATCTGAATCGCTGTGCGTCGGCACCCCGATATTCTCCGCCGCATTTTTCTGTAAAATCCTCAATAACCTTTTCGGGCTCCACCCCGAAAAGCACGCGGTAAATAGGCTCAAATTCAAGGGAAGTATCGTGAATATTCACAACCTCAACAAGCGCATAGTGTGAGCCGCCGAGCGCTGCGCATTCCTTTGCGGCAGCAAGCGAGTGATTGCCGTCTCCCACAACGAAAAGCATATCTCCGCCGTTTTTCCGCAAAAGCTCCTCGGTATGCTTTTCGAGCGCCGCTGCCGCCGCCTTATCGGGTGCAAAGCCGCGTATATGTCCGCCGCCGCACATAAGCTCAAAATCATAAAGACACTCAAAATTACCGATATTGCTTGCAAGCCCGCCTATAAGAATATTTTCAGGGTCGTCGCAAAGCAGCATAACGTGCGGCATTTCAAGATATGCGCCGCGCCGTATTTCCACCCTTGCGGGTATTCTTTCCTTTACGGTCGCCTCGGTGGCGCGTATAAGCGCTTTACTGCCCTTTTCGTAGCTGTAATTATCAAGGTCTATAAGACCTATGATACCGCGCCGTGTTTTGCCGTTTTTAAGGGTGCGCTCTGTATAAACAAAGGTGTTTTTATATTCCTTGAAAACGCCGCCCTCAAGGTAGCTTTTCATAACGGAGTTTATTTTTGAAATTTTTTCGGCGTTGTTTTTGCCCAAAAACGCTTCGGGAAAAATAATGTTGAACGCCGAGGGAGCATCCCCAGCCGTTTTGCGCACATTCTCCCAGTATTCGGGCTCTGAAGTGTATTGGTCGCAGGCGATTACCGCCCATTTCTCGGGCTTCTCTGCCGGTAAGAGTATATCAGTCGGCATAAAAAGGTTGTTTTTCATAAAATTACCCCTTTAATGCTCGCTGCGGTTCGGACGGCGCATAAGATCGTTTGTAACGTTTCTTACATCCTTCCCGCCGTATAAAACCGCGTAGCATTCCTCTATTATAGGCATTTCGATTTTATATTTTTGTGCTAATGCGTGTGCCATATCCGCCGCGTAATAGCCCTCAACCGTGCCGACCTCTTTTAAAGCCTCATCAATAGGCATACCCTCGCCCACCTTGTGACCGAAGCGGTTGTTTCGGCTGTGGCGTGAGGTGCAGGTTACTACCAGATCACCGATTCCCGTAAGCCCTGCAAAGGTGTACTCCTTAGCGCCCATACAAACGCCGAGGCGCGCCATTTCGGCAAGTCCGCGCGTTATAAGTGCCGCCTTTGAGTTATCTCCCAGCCCCAAGCCGTCGCAAAAGCCCGCGGCGATGGCGATTATGTTTTTAAGCGCGCCGCCCAGTTCTACGCCTATAAGGTCATCGGATGTGTAAATTCTCAAATTCTCGGCAGACATAATGCTCTGCACTATTTCCGCCGTTGTATGCGATTCGGACGCAGCTACTATTGATGTAGGTATTCCGCGCGCCACCTCCTCGGCATGCGAGGGACCCGATAATACCGCCACTCCCTTGGGGTTTTTAAGCTCGTCGCTTATCACCTGCGAAAGCCGCAGCAGCGTGCCCTTTTCAAGCCCCTTTGAAACATTTACGACTATTCCGTAATTTTTATACTCCGACAGCTGCGCCGCCACGCTGCGCACAGCGGTAGAGGGGGTTGCGATAATTGTAAGCACCGCGCCCTCTACGCAGGACATATCGGTGGTGATTTTTATGCTTTCGGGCAGGGTAACGCCCGAAAGCAGACGTTCGTTTGTCCGCTTTTCTGAAAGCATTTTAACTTCTTCCTCAAAAGGCGACCATATGGTAACGCTGTTTCCCGCGCCCGTTGCGGAGATTGCCAGAGCCATGCCCCAGCCGCCTGCGCCCAAAACCGCAATATCAGCCATTCTTTTTCCCCCCGAGAGTAAGCTTTTTTTCCTCGCCGTGAACAAGACGTTTTATATTATCCTTATGCTTTGCAAAAACAATAATTCCCATAGCAATGCTTAAAGCCGCCACAACAAATATATTACCGTCGCCCGCAAAAAATACTATAGACAGCACAACAACCGTAAGAGCAGCGGCAAGCGAGCCGAGCGATACAATTTTGGTTGTAAGCAGTACAAGTGCAAAGGCGCAGAGCCCCAGTATGATTGCAAGCGGGCAGCATACTGCGTATATGCCCACGCTTGTAGCGGCGCCCTTTCCGCCCTTAAACTGGAAAAATATCGGGAAAACATGCCCTAACATACAGGCAATGCCGCAAAGGTACGCGCCGTAAATCGGATCTAACCAGTCAATACCGGAGGACATAACAAGCCCGAAAACAAGCTTGCCGAGGTATGAGGCTACAAAGCCCTTTAACGCATCGCAAACAAAGGTAAGTATGCCGGGCAGAAAGCCCGCCGTGCGCATAACGTTTGTAGCGCCTGCGTTGCCGCTGCCGAGGTTACGCACATCCTTTTTCAAAAAAGCCTTTGCAAATATCACTGCGAAATTTACACTGCCTATAAAATATGCCGCTATAACAACGGCTATTGCCGCAAATACCATTATTTTTCGCCCCTTTCACGAATTACAAAGCGCACGGGAGTACCCTCAAGTCCGAAGGTTGAGCGTATCTGATTTTCCAAATAGCGCTGATATGAAAAATGGAAAAGCTCCGCCTTATTACAAAAGCAGACAAATGTGGGCGGTTTTGTGGACGCTTGGGTCATATAATATATTTTAAGCCGTTTGCCCTTGTCTGTAGGGGGCTGAACGCGCGCAGTGGCGTCGGCTAAAATATCGTTGAGCATACCCGTTGAAATACGCATATTGTTCTGCTCGTATACATATTTTATAAGCTCAAAAAGCCTGTCGACCCGCTGCCCCGTTTTGGCGGATATGAAAATTATTGGCGCGTATGGCATAAAGGAAAAGTCCTTCATTAAGGATTTTCGCGTGCTGTCCATTGTTCTGCCGTCCTTTGAAACGGCGTCCCACTTGTTTACCGCTATAATGCACGCCTTGCCCTGCTCTACCGCAAGCCCCGCAACCTTTGAGTCCTGCTCGGTAAAGCCCTCGGTGCCGTCTATCATAATAACGCACACATCGGCGCGTTCTACCGCCATTTTAGCGCGCAAAACACTGTATTTTTCAATTTTTTCTTCAACGCGGCTTTTTCTTCTGAGTCCTGCCGTGTCTATAAAATTATACTTTATTCCGTCGCGCTCTATGCGGGTATCAATCGCGTCGCGCGTGGTTCCCGCAACATCCGATACAAGTGAACGCTCCTCGCCCGCAATCTGATTTATGAGTGAGGATTTACCCGCGTTAGGCTTGCCTATAACGGCCACGCTGATTATATCCTCATCCTCATCCTCAAATTCTTCCGCCGGTATATGTTCTATAACCGCGTCAAGTAAATCTCCCGTACCGTGACCGTGAACCGAGGATACCGCAATCGGGTCGCCTATTCCGAGGTTATAAAACTCGTAAAAATCGGGCGGCACCTCGCCTATACCGTCGCACTTATTAACGCAAAGCACCACGGGCTTGCCGCTTTTTTGCAGCATTGCGGCAACCTCCGCATCCGCCGCGGTAACGCCCGACTTTATATCGGTAACAAATATTATAGCCGATGCGGTATCAATAGCGAGCTGCGCCTGCGCGCGCATACCCGCCAGTATAACGTCGCCGCCGTCAGGCTCTATTCCGCCGGTATCAACCAGCATAAACTTTTTGCCGAGCCACTCGCCGTCGCCGTATATACGGTCTCTTGTAACACCCGGGGTATCGTCCACAATTGAAAGACGTTTACCTATTATCTTGTTAAAAAGGGTGGATTTTCCCACATTCGGTCTGCCCACAACCGCTACAACAGGCTTTGCCATTTTAAAGCACCTCTCTTTTATTCTGTTCCTATTATTGCCTCGGTAAGCTCATATCCGTCATTCGCCACGGGGGTTATTTTAATATTAAGCCGTTCGGACAGCTCTTTAAGCGTTATGCTGTCAAGAAACATATCGCCCTCGCTTCTGAGCATTGAGGCGGGGATGAGCAGTTCGTCGCCCAGATCCTTATCGCCTATCTGCTTTATAATATCGGTAGCGGTAACAAGCCCTGAAACGGTTATTTTACCGCCGAAAAATTCGTTTTTAATGGCGTATACGTTACATTCAAGCCCCGCGCGCTTTTCTTCGCACAGCTTTGCAACCGAGGCTATAAGCGGGTACGCCGCCTCGCCCGTTGCAAGCGATACCTTGCGGGGCGCGCCGCTTGTTTCTTCCGTATCCGCCAGCGCGTCTTCTACCTCTTTTTTCATAAGCGCCCACATTCCCACGCCGTTTTCAAGCTGTAAAAAATCGCCGTAGTATTCGGCGCCCGGCATTTCGCGCTCTGCCAAAATATAAAATTCATCCGCCGCGTAAACGCGCCTGTCACCGTATTTTTCCTCGCAGAAATTTCCGAAACGGTCTATTATATCAATAACCGCGCCCGCAGTTTCCTTATTAAAGGTTTCAAGCTTTTCAAGACCTTCTCTGTAAGCGGTAACGCCCACGGGCACCGCCGCTATGCATTCGGCATTTTCAAGGGCGCAAAGGTCAGTAAGGCTTCTTTCAAGCTCCGCACCGTCGTTATAGCCGGGGCAAAGCACCAGCTGGCAATTAAGCTTTATTCCGGCGGCATTAAAGCGGTCTATGATAGAAAGCACCTTGCCCGCATTTTTATTTTTCATCATTTTGACGCGCAGCTCGGGGTTGGTTGTATGCACCGATACATTTATCGGGCTTATGTGCATTTTTATAATGCGCTCGATCTCATGCTCGGAAATATTGGTGAGGGTTATATAATTGCCGAAAAGAAAGGAAAGGCGCGAGTCGTCATCCTTAAAATAAAGGCTTTCGCGCAGCCCGGGCGGCAGCTGATCTATAAAGCAAAAAACGCACTTATTGCGGCAGGAATGCTGCTTATCCATAAGGTAGGTTTCAAATTCAAGCCCCAGCTCATCGTATTCCCGTTTTTTAATTTTCGCTTTTTTAATTTTTCCCGATTCGTCAATATATTTTAAAACGGGGCGGGTCACGTCTTGATAGAATCTATAGTCCAAGACATCGACTATTTCATTATCGTTTATTGAAATAAGCGTATCGCCGCCGTGCAGTCCCGCTTTTTCAGCCGGGCTGCCCGGGGTAACAGACGATATTACTACAGACATTCCGCCGCCTCCTTTACATATGCATATAAGATTAAAGCAGAGGAGGATACACTCCCCCTCTGCCCCGTTACAAGATAGACAGACGAATTATTCGCCGACCTTTACTACCTCGCGTCCGTCATACTGACCGCAGGCAGAGCAAAGTCTGTGCGGGCGTTTATAATTACCGCAGTTAGAGCATCTTACCAATGTCGGTGCGCTTATCTTCCAGACATTATTTCTTCTCTTATCGCGTCTCGCCTTCGATGTTTTTCTCTTGGGTACTGCCATTTTCGAGCACCTCCTTAAAAAAATAAGTATTAGTCCTTCAGCAAATCGGCAAGCACCGAAAGCCTCGGATCTATCTCTCTTTTAGGGCATCCGCATTCGCCCTCATTGAGGTTTTTACCGCACTTTTCACAAATGCCTTTGCAATCCTCTTTGCATAAATGCTTCATGGGAACGCTAACAACCACCTCGGAATACACAAGCTCGTCAAGATCAAGCTTCATATCGGGAACGGGCAGGATACTGTCGCTCTCCTCCCCCTCGATAGAAGGGGCTAAAGACTTGTTCACCTTAACGGTGTATTCCTTTGCCGTTTCGGCTCCGCAGCGATCGCACGGTGCGCTGTATTCATAGGTGATCTCGGCATCAAGAACGGTAAGACTTGCTTTGTTAGTAACCGTACCGCTGATCTTAACGGGCTTTTTGAGCGGATAAGTGCCCGAAAATTCAACGCCGCTCATATCCAAAGCATACTCAATCGGTAAGGAAGAATTTTCATTGACAAAAATACGTTTTAAATCAAGAATCATACTTCCACCTCTATCGTCACAAAGTATATTATATCCGTATAATGCCCCTTTGTCAAGAGCTTATTTTTATTTTTAAACAAAAACAAACTGTACAAGCAGCATATAGCACACAGTGCCTGCGGCTATTGACAAAAGCATATTTTTACGCCACAGATGAATCGCCGTCAGCACAGCAAGCGATATAAGCTCGGGCAATCCGTGGCTGCCGCCCGCAATATCCACACTTTTAAGGCAGTAAACCACCAGCATACCGAAAATCGCCGCAGGCAGCTCCTTGCCGAGATAGGTTATATATTCCGGTGTTTTCCTTTTTCCCGAGAAGAGCAGAAACGGCAAAAAGCGCTGTCATAACAAAGTCAAGTCCCTTTGTATTAAAGGTTATAAGCGAGCCGCAAAGCCCGCCGAGCGTTGCGCCCGCCACCCAATAGAGTTGATCAAGCAGCGTTACGAAAAACATAAACCAGCCGCGGTCAACACCCGCAGGCACATCTGCCACATAATTTACCGAAAAGGTTTCATCGCACATGCCGTAAATAATGTCTACTGAATAATTGCATTAGCAAATGCAATTATATAAAATCGAGTTAAAATCTCGATTTTATGGGTCAAAACCTTTGTTTTGACCGTCAGTATCCATTGATT
>CDYU01033042.1_pt1 | contig 10366 bp, 11 predicted proteins | sample 480701 | NCBI WGS metagenome assembly CDYU01 (sample SAMEA3182105, study PRJEB8094) | gut metagenome | biome: human; feature: gut; material: Stool; isolation source: human stools | place: Canada | collected 2013-02-26 | reverse complement strand
GATATACTCAGACTTCTCGTTCTGGGGAAACAAACAGCAGGAACAAGGGGTAACCATGATGACTCCCGTTAAAGCAATAAAGGGAGAGGAGCCTATTATTACTCAAAGAGAGAAAGCGGGCAGAGACCTGTTTTCAACTGCAGTATCAAAGGTCAGACAACCGATAGAATCTTTTTTCAACTGGCTGAATGAAAAAACAAATATTCAAAGAGCGATGAAAGTCAGATCTACATCTGGACTTTTAGTACATACGATGGGCAAAATTGCCATCGCATTCATTTATCTAATTTTCTAAAACAAGGAATCAGAGTTCAACTACTGATTCGCATAATTACTTGATTTTGGCACAGATTATCTTACATTTACTTCCGCTTCATGCGCCAGATTCAGATTTCCGGTCACAATAATCGTATCTCCTTCCAATAACCCCTCTTCAATCCCTTTCTGTGATTTATCCGAAACAACATATTCCGTTGCATTTTCCAATCCTGTATGCACATAATTCCACATAGCCTTGCCTTCTTGTAAAGTAAATACCACTTGCTTACCGGAGCGTAATACAACAGCCGTTTTAGGAATGACCAATTGTTGTCCTAAACTTCTTCTAACACTTACCCTTACATTCATACCACTGAACAGTTTTCCTTGTCCGTTTACTACAGCCTTCACCTTTACCATTCCGTTCGAATCTACCAAAGGATTGATTTCAGATACGCTGCCTTCAAACGAACCACCTCCGGCATAAGGAGTAATCATCACCTTATCACCTGTTTTAATAAAAGCCAACTCATTCTCCAACACTGTAAAATCAGCTTCCATCCCACGGGTATCAATAACCGTACAAAACACCTCGGAAGTATTAGCTAAATTAAAGGGTTTAGAAAACAGATTAGCCACTATTCCATCGAAAGGAGCAACCAGTGTAGCATGTTCTGTTTCCCTTTTCACCAATTCATATTGAGATCTCGACTGCTCATATCCGCTCTTCACTTTCGCAAGTCTCATTGTTTCCACAGGAACTTTGCTGAAATCTTCGGAGGTATACCCCTGTCCGATCAATACATCTTTCAGTTCCAATTCGGCTTTCAACAAAACATCTTCCGCTTGAGATAGCTTCTGCTCCAAGCGAAACTTATCCAGTTCAGCTAATTTCTGTCCTTTATGTACGCGGTCGCCATTCTTCACATAAATATGGGCAATAACTTCACTTGTCTCAAAACGAAGATCAGCCTGTCCGAGAGCACTTACTTTACCGTTACTGACTAATTCGTGATGAAAATCACGTCTCTTTAGTATTTGAGTAGTGACTTCATTCTTAGAATCAGAGAGAATGGTGGAAGAAATACCTTTATCCGATTCATGCGTATCCTTATTGTTAGAACAAGCCATCGACATTGCCAAAGTTGTATATAGCAGCATACAAGATAAATTGTATTGTTTCATACGTATTTTTAATTACTCAATATATAGTTATCATTATTTTACCAACAACCATTTGAAAAATGGATACTTCTTTTATTATCTGTTACTAGATTTATTGTAAATCCGTCCTGGAAGCCGATGTGTAGATCGAATCAGACACTCTTCCGCTTTCTCATACTCATATTCTTTCAATTTATGCAGAGAATGTCCGTATTCAAAAAGAAAAGATCCTCGATTCGTTAATTCAGAATATAACTTCTCGTAGCCTTCTTTAGCAGACTGGTAAGCCCCTATGTTATAGAGCATTTTACTACAAGAATTCACCAGGCCATTACTTACCCACTCGTGATCAAAATTCCGCCCTTTCAGAACTTGTACAATTACCTCATTTTTTGTATCGGGAAGAACGGTGGTCACTCCCTGCTCTTGCTTTTCCGTATTGTTTTTCTTATCAGAGCAAGAAGCAGTCAACACGAATGCCAAACATAGCAATAATGTAGAATTGTGTTTATAGTTCATATTTTTCTTTTTAATAGCTAGTATCGGGCTTCCCCCTTTATTTTCAATGTAAATGGAGATCCTTCGGCATTACAATATATTGTTATTGTTTTTTCAAAGTATCCAGAATGTTCGGCATTATAATCAATTTTTATTTCTATGGAGTCTCCCTTCAAAACAGGTTGCTTTTTATAATTAACTGTCATACATCCACAAGAAGTTACAACTTCATTTATAACTAATGGTTTCTCTCCTATATTACAGATAAAAAAACTTCCACTTTGCATTTGTTTCCAGTTAAATATTCCCATATCCAAACATGAACCAGAAAGTGAGATTCTCGTTTTTTTCAAAGAATCTACTACTGCAGGCTGGATATTATCACCACATATAATATTTAAATATAAATCCTTTACATAAGGATTCGTAATTGGATTGCCAATAGCTAATACTTCATCATTTTCATTTAATAAAAATGTATGAAAACGTTCATCCTCCGAAAAATGATTCAAGATATTCAAAGAGTCTTTTTCATCAACATATATAGTGTGAAAAAATTTATTTTTCCACATAAGATCGTAAATATTATCTGTTTTTTTCGGATGAAAATAAAACAAATAATTTATTTTATCTTTATATTTCGAATTTAAATCCATCATAAAACTATTCCAATCTGACAATTTCAATTTACAACTACTACATCCTATGGAATCCACATAATTAAGTATTCGGAATTTATACCTTTTATCTATAGAAAACGTGTCACTGCCAAATGTAACAATTTCATCATAGGTAGGAAAGAAAATTTTTTTCCCTACCCATTTCAAGACCTCATCTTCCAACTGCTTTGTATTACTTCGACATCCTAACAGGAAGAATACTATCCCCAAACATAATAAGTATCCTATTTTCATATCAATGTAATATTTGCAGACATAGCACAAACCCCTCTTTTTCTAGATGGTGTATTACTGTGTCTGGTAACAATTTATACTTTGACAAATCGGAATCCGGATCTATATAAGTAATCCAATTTCCATCATTGTATCCTGTACCCCAAGACATATCCGAATCTAGTACTGCCTCACTATTATAACATTTCATATTCTCCATATCATGCAAAAATACTTTATGCTGTCTTCCTTCCCATAATGCTCCCCCTATCATTCGATCTGTCACGACAACAAAATCCCTCAACATACAATAATTATCAAACTTTTCAATATTACGTTCAATATCTTTTTTATCCGCATCAAGTACGTTCTTACTACCAAAATCAATATTAATACTTTTTTTCAATTCACCTAAATGATTGAATAAATAAACATGGTTATCAATTGGCTGATTATATATAATATACTTTTCTGTTTTTACAAATTGATAAAAAGACAACCAATAATTGGGGTCAAAATAATCATCATATTGAAGATATTCTTTTAATATATTCATTTCTTCATCTACCAAAACGACTTTACTACCCTTACCTTTTTTATGATTCCAAGAAGACAATCCAAACAAAAAACCTTTTTTCAAAGTTTGTAAGATATCCGCATCAAAAGGTAATGAAGTTGCAGATAAAAAAGTTAGGTCAGGAGAATATGAAAATAATTTATCAAGTTGCCCATCAATACAATAGATTCTACCATCTTCTGCCACATCAAAGTCAGCAATATCAAGATACTCTCCCGGACCTTGCCCAAAAGTACCCACTTTTCCAACCCCTTGTCCTTTCATATCGAAAACAACAAGCTTATTAAATTTCCTATCTAAAATGTAAATCCTATTGTTTTTACACAACACTTTATGTATAGCTCCAAAAAGTAGCTCTTCATCACGTACATCTAACAAGATATATTTTTTTCTGCCAAGTAAAGAGTCAGGTATTCCATTTAAAGAGATTCTCTCTATTTGATCAAAATTAATTTTATCCTCTGGAATATCTGAAAAATTCCGTTGCTTGGCACACCCTTGCAAAAACAAAACAAAAAACAAAAAGAACAAATTTTTCATGACTAATAATAAATTTGGTGAAAGGAATGACAAAGTTCTTATGAACTTTGTCATTCCTTTAGTCCACAATTATACACTTAAAGGTTTTATTGACAGCCTCTATTATCTTTACAATTATAATCATTTTGTGATTTACAAGTACCTGTTATTGAAGTCTTAGGACCACCACAAGGCACTCCTCCTCCCTCTCCACGAGCCAATGCTTCAACATTAGAGGAAACAAGTCCTATCAATAGTTCTTTTTTTGATTGCGATTCATGGATATTATATCCAGCAAAAGCTATAATTAATGCCAATGCTATTCCTAATGTATTTTTTTTCATGATTTAATGTTTTAATTATTTATAAATTAGACTCTTATATCACTGTATTTATCATTTCAACAGATAACAAAACGAATTTGCACTAATCTCTCATTAAAATTATTTTGCCTTAACCTCCTTTTTCAAATTAGAACTCAGTTTATTATAGTCGACTATTAATTCCTCCATTTCCTTTCTCATTTCCCTTATCGCCATCGATTGAACTTTCGGCTCTTTCGTTAAAACTAATTCAATCGCCTGTTTTAACTTCTCTTCATACCGATAATCTGATTCCGCATAAAGCTTTGCTAACAGATAATACGGATAGATACGCCCCGGAAGACGATGTGTAGACCGAATTAAGTATTCTTCCGCTTTCTCATACTCTCCTGACGCCTGATAATTCTTGCCGATAATATTCAGAATCATAGGATCATTACTATGCATCATCGCTTCCTCCAATACCATCGTAGAACGATCATATTCTTTCAACTTATGCAGACAATGTCCGTATTCAAAAAGGAAAGCCCCCCGATTCCTCAAATCAGCATACAGTTTTTCATACTCCTTCTTAACAGACTGGTATGCACCTATATTATAAAGCATTTTACTGTGATACCATTTTTTACAAGCATCATACTGATTATTTGTCCAATAAGACGTTCCCAATAGAACCATCATCGAAATAAAAAGAAATAATATTATTTTAGAACGCCCGATTACACAAGCCGCCAACAAGAAATAAAATGTCACAGCAAATCCGGGAATCTGCATCGGATAAGAAGAAAAGGCAAATACTAAAACAGAAATTACACCACCGCAAATGCCTGTTCGTCCTTCACTACTCCCTTCCCAGAGACAAAATGCAATTACTAGTAAAACGACAAATAAAAAAGGGATTCCATACTCTATTGCTATTTGAAGATATTCATTAAAAGCATATTCCGGACTACCCGCCACCAATTCTTCCGTTTCCGAATACTCTTCGTTTGCAAAATAACTCTCCTGTGCCCTGCCATAAGCTGAAACAAAATTTCCAGTTCCATGTCCTATAACAGGACTTTCGGCAATAGCAAGAGTACTAATTTTCCACATGAACAGGCGCCCATTAGCGGAAGTTGCTTTTAACTGAAAAAGTGAGTAAACAACCATTATGAATATAATGCCTCCTGCGATACAAGCCAACACTACTTTTTTCTTATATCTCTTTCTAATCGCCTTCAGTCTACTTCCCCATGAAACATGCATTCCATACACCCATGCCCCCGATACTGCGACGGCAATCCAAGCCGAACGACTCATTCCGGCAGGTAGCACACAAAGAATCAACAACATCACTCCTAATGCCATGTAATACTTTCCCTGTTCTATCCATGTACGTTCCGTCTTTTCTTTCAGATTTAGCCATTCATGTAGGCAAAGCGGAAATATCATTGCCAAATATCCCGAGTAAGGTCCCGGATTATAGAAAGACCCTGTAAGTGCATATAAGGAATGATTAGAAACAGCGAAACCATATATTTGCCTTAAGCCCCATATAGCTTCAATCCCTCCCAATATAATCAATACCCACGTCACTATTGACGGAAAAGACAGATATTGTTTCTTATTCAAGCAAAGAAAAGGCAAACAACACACAGCAAAAACAACAGTCATGCGTCCCAACCATAGTTTTTGATAGGCCATTTCACCAACAGATATGTCGTTCGGAGTAGGAAAAGCTACTACACACAGGATTAACGCAACTCCTAAGAGTGCTATCAAACCCGCCATACCTTTCCTTTCAATTTTTATCAACTTTAATTTGACTTTCATGTTCTTCAATTATCTGACTACTGCCCGATAAAAAGCAATAACCGGATTATCTCCCTCTACATCATACGTTTTAAATAAATCCGGATAATCCTCAAGAGGATTTTCAGAAAAAGCATAATCGAGATACTCTGGTGTCAATATGCTGTAAAAGCAATCCTTATAAATACCGTCAATCGTATCAATTAAAGATGAATCCAGAAATTTAATCCTTTTGGCACAGTATACTTGTTTACTCTCTTCTACATTATATAAACAAGACCAAATATATCCATCCTTCACAAAACGAAAAAACAATAATCCGCCATACTCATATATATCAGTTATACCTAAGGAGTATCCTGAACGCAACAAACTCATTTCATTAGGTCTCTCTTCTATCATCGATGCTGGCAAGGGGTTCGGCAAATTAATCCGGAAACGCGGAACAACACTATCTTCATGAATCTGATAAACAATATTATCGAAATCCCTACAATAATACAACTTCGAATTATTATCATACAAATTGTGTCCTGAAGGCGAAAATGGATAGTCTTCTTTATTATTTTCATGTTTAAAGTATCGTTTCCCTATGGTAATGCCATCTTTTGATGCTAACAGGTAATAATGCAAGGAAACATCATCTTGATAGTTTCGATGTAAACGGTTATGATAAAAGAAGTATCCTCCCCAATAGGCTATTTCAGCCGGTGTAGGTTTATTAAACTTCTCACTTTTGACAAACCTACCATCCTCGGTCGAATAAAACATCAACGACTGTTTCATATTATCATAAATCACCAGTTGATGCAAACTAGCATTTACTGCAAAAGCATTTATATCCGTATATTCTCCGGGACCCTGTCCTCTGGCATTCAATTGAAACAACAATTCACCGGACATATCATAACATACAATGCCTGCTCCCATATCCCATAAATAAATTCGTTCATCCGCAATCTGGATCTTTTTAATACGACTTAACAAAGGAATCGCCGATAGTTTAACGTAAGATACCGGTTGCAATATAGTTTCCAGTTTATCATAAGTTTCTCCTGTCATTTCAACGATAACGTCCTGCGGACTAGACAGAGAAATAACTCCGGAGCCGACACTTAAAGACGTTTTATTATGAGTACACGACACAGCAAGACAAACTACCATTATTATAACAATACACTTATTCATTTTTCAATTACATTCCACAAGCTCTGGGTGTACAAGAATTAGGAGTTACACAAAATTCGCATATTCTTTCTATACTGGCAGTATGCCACGGACCTTGCTGATAATCACATGCAATTGTCCTAGGAGCTGTCCAAGTCTTATCGCCATTCTCACGACTATCTGCCAGCGCTTCAACATTAGACAGCACCAAATCAGATAATGTTTCTTTTTTAAACGAATTACAAATATTACTACCAATCATCACTAGTAATGTAATTCCTAAAGCCATTTTTAAATAAATATTCTTTTTCATACGTAATTAATTTTATATTAAATTTGATAGTCAATATACCTTTATTTAATTTTCTTCATCATCCTATCCCAACGAGATTTATCCGTAAATTTATCTTCCGAATACCAGATACGGGTAGCCTTGCCTACAATAAAATTCCCCAAAGCATCATCACTTCCGCTACCTGTCTTTTGGTAATCTGCACCAATTTCAATCTACTTTGAAATATATTCATTCTTTAATCATTATTACTTTTTGTAAGATTCTTTGGTGAAAGCAGGTAAACACCCGCTTAATGTTGATTTTATAAATGAAGTAATTTCCCCACTATCTGATACATTAGGAAATATATAATCTTGTACATAATTTGCAGAGTCAAATAAAATTACGATTGGCGTTTGAATGTACTTTAACTCTTTTCTGATTAAATCTTTCGAATCAAGATATACATAGTAATCATAGCTATTACGCTTTTGATAATATAAAGGATCTCCCATTGTAGATACAATATAAACTCTTTGTCCTCCATAAAGAGAATCGATTCTCTTTGTAATTAAAAAACCTGCATCCACACAACTCCCGCAATCATAATAATTAAAGAGGAAAACTGTTTTATTTTTCTGATAAGGCAAAATTGAATCAACAGAAGCGACCTTTTTCCCTAATAGTTTAAAAGAATCTTTCTCTTTTGATAAAATAGATTCTTCTCTTTGTCTGTTGGCACAACACGTAACAAAGAATAACAATATAACCAATATGAAAATTTTATTTTTTATCATCATCTATTCTTAGTTTCTCAATAACACAATTACGAGTAGTCTGTGCTACATATAAACATGAATCCGAAGCACAAAAAGCAGAGTAATAATCATGTGGAAGTATATAAGTACAAACATTTTTCATATTATCACTAATTGACAACTTTAATATTGTATTTACTCTATATTCTCCTTGGGTAGTTCTTGAAGAACACAATAAATATATAATATCGTTTATTAGATAAGCATCCATTATATAACTATAAAAAGAATTGTCTTGATAAGGTAAACTTTCTGCATATTCCATTGACTTCTTAATTATAGGAATAGATGAAATATCAAATGTTTTAATATATTCTCCATTATGATTATACTGTTCTATATAAGGATAGTTTCCTGATATTGAATATATATATCCATCTTTATTATAAAGAAGATGTCTTTTATTAAGCATAATAGTTCTTGTCTTTGTTTTTTCCTTTACTACTTTTCCTAATTGAACTTGTTCACTCGGATGCCTAAGAGTAATTTTGAGAAAACTCGTTGTATCTGTCGTAGCTGATAAGAATAACATAGAATCATTGAGACAAAATCGGTTCTCATTGGCATTCGAAAGTGTAAAACCTCCCATAAACTGCCCATTATAAAATTTCTTCATCGATCTAGTACCAAAATCGACAACATATACAGTATCATTTAATAAACTAAAGGTAAATGGCATCACCGTTTCATAAGGAGCCTCGCCATGTCTACTAACATACTTCATTTTGTTTAAATCGTCATTCAGTTCAACAATATCTCCTCGTTTATTATCCAAAACATATAACTTACCATTATCATAGTTCATACAGGTTATATTCGAAAAAAAGCTGGAATCCGGATATTCTTCAATTTTATTCTCTACCTGACAATAAAAGACGCCATTATTCTTCCTTTCCTGACAACCATACAAGTATAAAATCATTATTACTGTAATTAGTAACTTCTTTTTCATAGCATTGGATCATTAACAATATGTTTTATTTCCATCGCATTCAACCCATCTTTTACCTGACCAATCAGAACCACGGCTACAAACGTTACCAGAACAAGATACTGATCCATCTTTCTGCCCAATCATGTTATAACAATCTGTACTTGCAGTACATGAATACTGGCCATCTTCACCTGCAGCCAAGCTCTCAATATTATCCAAAGTCAATATAAAATGCAGTTGCTTTTCCTTTGAAAAAAAGAGTGACAATAAAGTAGCAATACAAATAAAACCTAAAAATAAAATCTTGATTTTCATACCTTCTTTTTTTTAATTAATAATATATTCTTTATTTAATTTTCTTCATCATCCTATCCCAACGAGATTTACCCGTAAATTTATCTTCCGAATACCAGATACGGGTAGCCTTGCCTACAATATATTCTTCCGGCAACATCCCCCAATACCTTGAATCCTGCGAATTAGCCATATTATCACCAGACACAAAATAATAATTCTTTTCAAAACGATATCGAGAAATCAGACTGTCTCCCAATAACACCTGTCCGTCTTTCAGACGCAATTTCTTCTTTTGTTCCCAACCAATCAATTGCTTATACAAATGATAAGTAGTACGGTCCATTTCTACCACTTGTCCTTTCTGTGGAACAGACAATGGTCCGAATTCACGAATATTCCACTTAAGCTGTTTGTTATATGGAAATGTGCCAAAGACAATCCCGTGCTGCTTCGGATGCTGCAAATTTGCAATATACTGTTGGGCCTGATAATTCCCCACCTGTTCATTGCAACCTCGTACCTTATAAAATCCGCCTCTGATTTCCAATGTGTCTCCGGGCAGAGCGATACACCGCTTCACATAATACTGCATCACGTCCATTCGAATACTATCCCAACGATTTTGCTGATAAGGAAAATTAAAAACCAATATATCATTTCTCTTAAAGTTTCCCCATCCGGGCATCCGATGAATAGTGAAGTCTTCATTATCTAAAGCAGCAAACACATTAAATAACCTAGCTCCCTTTATCATCTTATTAACCAGTATCCGATCTCCATCCTTTAGTACCGGTTCCATAGAATCCGAAGGTATTTTAAACGAGGTAAAACAAAATAGTTGTACCAAGAA
>CDYU01005099.1_pt1 | contig 10376 bp, 8 predicted proteins | sample 480701 | NCBI WGS metagenome assembly CDYU01 (sample SAMEA3182105, study PRJEB8094) | gut metagenome | biome: human; feature: gut; material: Stool; isolation source: human stools | place: Canada | collected 2013-02-26 | reverse complement strand
CCATCGACCCCGACTACCCCCTCATCTCCATCCTCCCCGCGCTCGCAAAGGACCTGCTGTTCACGGACGTGACGTCCACCGACTGGTTCTATAGCGACGTCAAATACGCCTATGAAACCGGCCTCATGACCGGCACGTCTGCGGACGCGTTCAGCCCTGAGGCCCCCGTCACCCGCGGCATGGTCATGACCATCCTCGCCCGCCGCGAGGGCATCAGGACCGACCGCTACACCCCCTGGTACGCCGCGGGCTGCGAGTGGGCCAAAGCCAACGGCATCTCCGACGGCTCCAACCCCGAAGCCCCCGTCATCCGCGAGCAGCTCGCCGCCATGCTCTACCGCTATGCCGCTTTGAAGGGCCGCGACCTCACAGCAGGCGAGAACCTCAACTTCACCGATGCATCCGACGTCTCCGCCTACGCCCTCCCCGCCCTCCAATGGGCCACCGGCGAGAAGATCTTAACCGGCTCCAACGGCGCCCTGAATCCCCAAGCCACCGCCACCCGCGCCCACCTCGCCGCCATCCTGCATCGGTATTTCGGGTAAATAAAGAAAAAAGCCTCCCACCCGGGAGGCTTTCCTTTTCAAAGCCTTCCCCTCATAGGGGAAGCCATAAGATGCGGAAGTCCAAAGCCTCCCCTTCCAGGGGAGGTGGCTCGGCGCAGCCGAGACGGAGAGGTTGCTGCAAATTTGCGACAACCTCTCAGTCAGCCTTCGGCTGCCAGCTCCCCTGCAAGGGGAGCCTTGAGACACGAAAAGCCTCCCGTTCGGGAGGCTTTTCATATTTCTTATCCCGCGCAGCATTCCTTGATGACCGCGACGGCTTTTGCCAACTGGTCCATGGGGATATTGAGCGCGGGGAGGAGGCGGAGCTTGTCTTTGGCCTTGATGACCAGCACGCCCTTTTCCCGGCAGGCGGCGATGATGTCCGCCGCGTTCTTTTCCGTCTGGATGCCGAGCATCAGCCCGAGGCCCGACACGCCGATGACGCCCTTCGCGCCCGCCAACTCCTGCCTGATATAGGCCGAACGCGCCTGCACGCCCTGCAGCAGCGCCTCGTCCAGCCGTTCGAGCACATTGATCGCGCCCGCGCAGCAGACGGGGTTGCCGCCGAAGGTCGAGCCGTGCGTCCCGGCGCTCAGCACGTTCTGCACCTTCTCGCCCAGCAGCGTCGCGCCCAGCGGCAGACCGCCCGCGAGCCCCTTGGCCGTCGAGACGATGTCCGGCTGCACGCCGTAGGTCATATAGCCGTAGAGCATGCCGCTGCGCCCGTTGCCGATCTGCACCTCGTCGCAGATGAGCAGCAGATCGTTTTCCTGACACAGCTTCGCCGCGCCCTTGACATACGCCTCGTCCAGCGGCATCACGCCGCCCTCGCCCTGCACGACCTCCATCATGACGGCCGCGCACTTGTTTTCCGCGATCAGCCGCGCAAGATCCGCCAGATCGTTCGGCTCTGCATAGACGAAGCCCTCCGTCAGCGGCAGGAAATCGTGGTGGAACACATCCTGCCCCGTCGCGGCCAGCGTGGTGATGGTCCGGCCGTGGAAACTGTTTTTGAGCGTGATGATGGTGGAATATTCCTTGCCCTTCTTATCCTCCGACCATTTCCGGGCGGCCTTGATGGCGCACTCGTTCGCCTCCGCGCCGGAGTTGCCGAAGAAGACCTTCTTCATCCCGGTCTTCTCGCACAGCAGCTGCGCGAGCTTCGCGCAGGGCTCGGTGTAGTAAAGGTTCGAGATATGCTGCAGCGTCCCGAGCTGCTTCGTGACGGCCGCCATCCACTGCTCGTCGGCTACGCCGAAGATATCGACGGCGATGCCGGTGGACAGGTCGATGTACTCCTTGCCGTTCTCGTCCCAGACGAGCGAGCCCTTGCCCTTCACGATCGTGACGGGGAAGCGCGCATATGTGCCCGCGATATAGGTCTGGTCCAGCTTCTGAATGTCCATGATCCTTCCTCCTATCTGGTGAACATCGTGCCGATGCCTTCGTTGGTGAGCATTTCAATGAGGATCGCGTGCGGGACCCGCCCGTCGATGATGAACACGCGCCGCACGCCCCATTCGATCGCGTTCCGGCAGCATTCCGCCTTCGGGATCATGCCGCCCTGGATGACGCCGGAGGAGACGAGCTCCGGCAGCTCATCGATGCGGATGGCCGGGAGGAGCGTGGACGGATCGTCCTTGTTCTGCAGGATGCCCGCAATGTCCGTCATGGCGATCAGACTCTCCGCGCCGAGCGCGCCCGCGAGGCGCGCGGCCGCCGTGTCGGCGTTGATGTTGTAGATATTGCCCGCGTCGTCATAGCCGACCGTGGATACGACGGGGATATAGCCCTTGTCGATCACGTCCAGGATCGGCTGGACGTTCACGTCCGTGATCTCGCCGACATAGCCGAGCTCCGGCTTTTTGACCGTTGCCTTGAGCATGTGCCCGTCGAGGCCGGAAAGGCCGATGGCGCTGCCGCCCTTGAGCTCGATGAGGTTCACGAGCGTTTTGTTGATCTTCCCGGCCAGCACCATCAGCGCCACACCGACGGCTTCCTCGTCCGTGACCCGGACGCCGTCAACGAAAGCGCTCTTCTTTCCCATTTTTCCGAGCGTCTCCGTGATCTCCGGTCCGCCGCCGTGGACGAGCACGACCTTGACGCCGATGAGCTGCAGCAGGCAGATATCCCGGATGACCGAGTCCTTCAGATGCTCCGAGACCATGGCGTTGCCGCCGTATTTGACCACGACGATCTTGCCGCTGTAGTCCTGGATATACGGCAGCGCGTGGACCAGCACGCGCGCCCGCTGGGCATTGGAAATATCCATATCTTTCTCCTCCCGTTACGTCCGGTAATCGCCGTTGATCTTCACATAATCATAGGTCAGGTCGCAGCCCCAGGCCGTCGAGACCGCGCTGCCGCTGTGCAGGTCGATGAGGATCTCGATCTCGCTCTCAAGCAGGATCTTCTTGGCCTCTTCCTCGGAAAAATCGACGCCCGCGCCGTCCTTGCACACAAGGATCGTCCCGGCCTTCGAGGCAAACTGCACATCGATCCTGCTCACGTCGACCGGCGCGCCGGAATAGCCGATGGCACACAGCACCCGGCCCCAGTTGGCGTCCGCGCCGAACATGGCCGCCTTTGTGAGAGACGAGCAGATGACGCTCTTGGCGACGGTCTTGGCGATGTCCAGCGTCGCCGCGCCCGAGACCTTGCACTCGAGCAGCTTCGTCGCACCCTCGCCGTCGCCCGCGATGCAGCGGCACAGATACACTGTCACGGTGTTGAGCGCCTGCATGAAGGCCGTGAAAGCTTCGCCCTCCGCCGTGATCTCCGCGTTTCCGGCAAGGCCGTTGGCCAGGACTGTCACCATGTCGTTGGTCGACGTGTCGCCGTCGACGGAGACCATGTTGAACGTGTTGGCGATGTCGGTCGAGAGCGCCTTCTGCAGCATGGCAGGGGAGATGGCGCAGTCGGTCGTGATGAACACGAGCATCGTCGCCATATTGGGGTGGATCATGCCGGAGCCCTTGCAGATGCCGCCGATCCTGCATTCCTTGCCGCCCACAGTGAAGCTGACGGCGATCTCCTTGCGCTTGGTGTCGGTGGTCATGATGCCCTCGGCGGCCTCGGCCGAGTGCGGGCCGAGATTTTTGACCAGCTCCGGGATCCCGGCGGCGATGGGCGCGATATCGAGCGGCTGCCCGATGACGCCCGTCGAGGCCACGACGACGTCGGAGCTCTGAATCTGCAGGGCCTGGGCCAGCAGCTCGCTCATCTGCTCGGCAATCTCAATGCCGTTGGCGTTGCAGGTGTTGGCGTTGCCGCTGTTGCAGATGACGGCCTGTGCCTTGCCGTCGGCAAGATGCTGCTTCGTCACGACGAGCGGCGCGCCCTTGACCAGATTCGTGGTGTAGACCGCTGCCGCGCTGGCCGGGACGCTGGAATAGATCAGCGCCAGATCCCGCTTCGTTTTATTCTTCCGGATGCCGCAGTGGACGCCCGCGGCCGTAAAGCCCTGCGCGGCGCACACGCCGCCTTCGATCGTTTTCATCTGTGTTTCCTCCCACATTACAGTTCCAGACCCAGCGTTTTCTCCGCGCCGGTCACAAGATTCATACATTCCACGGCCGCGCCGGACGCGCCCTTGCCGAGGTTATCATAGACGGCCAGCAGGAGCATTCGCTCCTCATTGCCGGCCACGGCGATCTGCATGCTGTCCTTCCCGGCCAGCGCCGCGGCGGATAGAAAGCCGCCCGCGTCCGCCGCGTCGGTGTAGGAGACGACCGGCCCCGTGTACAGTGCCTGATAGACCGCCCTGACGTCCTGCATCGAAGTGCCCGGCTTCAGCCACTGCGCAAACAGCGGGACCGTGACCTGCATGCCGCTGTAAAAGTCCGATACGACCGGGCAGAACACCGGCTCGCTGGCAAGCCCCGTCATCTGCTTCGTTTCCTTCAGATGCTTGTGCGTCTGGCCGAGCGCGTACTGCCGCGGCGCGTCCAGCAGCGCGCTGCGCGCGGGCGCCTCATACTCCGCGATCATCTTTTTGCCGCCGCCCGAGTAGCCGGTCAGCGAATAGCAGCTGAGAAGCGCGTCCTTGTTCAGCAGCCCCGCCGCCACAAGGGGATACACCAGCGCGATAAACCCGCTTGCGTGGCAGCCGGGCACGGCGATGCGCCTGGCCTGCCGGATGCGGGCCTCCTGCAGTGCGGAGAGCTCCGGAAAGCCGTAGCACCAGCCGGGAGCCGTGCGGTGCGCCGTCGAGGTGTCGAGCACAACAGTGTCCGGGTTTTCCACCCACGACGCCGCTTCCTCCGCCGCTGCGTCCGGCAGACACAAAAACGCGGCGTCTGCCTCGTTGAGCAGCTGCCTGCGGCGGCCTTCGTCCTTTCGCTCCGCTTCCGGAAGCGTCAGAAGCTGGATGTCGCTGCGCGCTTGCAGACGGTCGAAGATGCGCAGGCCGGTCGTCCCGGCGCTGCCGTCGATAAACACCTTTTTCATCGAGATCCCTCCACAGCCGGGGCCACCCGGCTCTTTGATGCGACTAATATACACCATCATGCATGATTATGCAAGTATTTTCTGCAAAGTTTGAATATTTTGTTCTAATTATACATTACGGAGTGCATATCATGCATACGTTTGGACACTTTGACGCGCAAAAAAACCGCCCGCCGGAAAAAATCCGGCGGGCGGCTGTTTGCATGCGGAGACAGATATGCTATACTCAAAGAAAAAACCACAGGAGGCCACCTATGCTTCTGCAGAGTCTTCACACCCACAGCCTCTACGACGACGGACAGGACACGCTCGTGCGCATGGCGCAGAACGCCGAAGCCGCGGGCCTGGACGCCCTAGGCTTCAGCGGGCACAGCCCGCTTCCGTTTGCAAACGATTGGGCGATCGACCAGAGCTGTCTGGCAGATTATCTGCGCGAGGCGCGCAGCCTGCAGGCGGACTTTCGCGGCCGCTTTTCCCTCTACTGCGGGCTGGAGTGGGACAGCTGCTCGCCGCTGCCGGAGCAGAAGCTCGATTATCTGATCGGCTCCGTCCACTATTTTCTTGCCCTGCCGGACGGCACGCGCTTCACCGTCGACGGCAGCGCGCAGCTGCTGGCGCAGTGTGCGCAGGTGCAGTTCGGCGGCGACATGGCGGCGCAGGCCGACCGCTACTACGCGCTCGTCGCCCGCCTGGCAGAGGTCCCGCAGGTCGATATCGTCGGCCATTTTGACCTCATCACGAAGTTCGATGAGCCGCACACGCGCTATCCCATCGTCCCGCCCAGCGCACGCGCCGCGATGGAGCGGCTGGTCCGGGCAGGGAAGATCTTCGAGATCAATACCGGTGCGATCAGCCGCGGCTACCGGCAGACGCCGTATCCCGCCGAGCCGCTTCTGCGCCTGCTGCGGGAGATGGACGGGAAGATCCTCTTCACCGCCGATGCCCACCGCGCCTGCGACGTCGCCTTCGGCTATGCCGAAGCCGTCGAGCTTGCCTGCCGCTGCGGCTTCGATACCTTCTGGCGTCTGACCGAGGAGGGCTTCGTCCCTGCGCCGCTGCATCGCGCCCTCACATAAAAAGCACCACGACCGCCCCGGCAGCCAGATCGCTGCCGGGGTCGCTTGTTGCTATGTAGTCAAATTGTAAAATTCCGTCAGGACTGCCGCTCAATCCGCGCTGCTCAGCGCCAGAAGATCCTCCAGCATCCGCGAGAGCTCTTTTCTGCTCAGCTCCTCCTGCACGCGCAGCTTCCCGTCCTTTTCCGTCAGCAGGTCAGAGGCATAGGCCCAGCGGACCGCATCCTCCGCGTCGGCGTCGATCTCGTCCGCGTCCGTGAACTGCGTCAGATCAACGTCCGCGCCTGCCTCGGTGTCCAGCCCCAGCTGCTTTGCCATCTGATAGAGCGTCTTTGCCGCCTCCTGCCGCGTCAGCGGCGTGTCGGGATCGTAATCGGGCAGGGGAGCGGCTTCTTCGTCCGAAGCCTGCGTCCAGTGCGCGTAGAGCGTCGTATCCGCCGTCAGATGCAGCGGCTGCTGCGTGTCGATGGGTTCCTCGTCTTCCGTGTACCAGCCGTCAAAGGCGGCGTCCTCCCGTTCGGGGTCGTTGACATACAGATCCGCAAGGCTCTTGCCCTGTGCAGCTTCCAGCGTGACGGGCTCGTCATTCTCGTCCGTCACGAGCGTGAGGGTATAGACGGCCTCCTGCAGCTGCAGGTCCGTAAAGCCGTTTTCATGCACGGCGCTGATGCAGAGCGTCGGATCGTCGCTCGTAAAGTTCTCCGAGAAATCATCCGCGTAGCCGGTCAAAACGGCCTGCTCCGCCTGGCCGCTGACGCCGACGCGTGCCTGCTTGTCAAGACCCAGCGCGCCGATCGTTACTGTGCCGGTCTCATCCAGCCAAAGGTTGTTCTGCGCGTCCTGCGCGCGGTTGCCGGTGAGGTTCGTCGTGCCGCAGAGCTCCAGTTCGCCCGCGCAGTACACGCCGCCGCCCAGGATCTGCCGCTCCGAAGCCTTCATTTCGCCCGTCAGCCGGTTGCCCGCGATGACGCAGCTGTCGATCACGGCCTTCGCGTGCGCTGCGATGACAACGCCCGCGCCGTACCGGCCCTCGTTGTCGATGATATTGACGCCGGACAGATACAGCTGGTTATAGTCGCCCACGCTGATGGCTCCGGCCGTCGCGCCGGTGATGCGGCCGCCCGCGAGCGCGTTTTTCTCGTTCGCCGCGATATAGGCCTCCTGCCAGGCAAAGCTCCCGTCGTCAAAGATCAGCTCACCGGCCTCGCCGACATAGTAGTTGCTCGAGGTCCCGGCCCCGTTGCAGTCCGTGATGGTCAGCACCGAGGGCTCCGCCCCTTCGTCGCTGACGGCAAGGTAAATGATGCAGCCCTCCGCGCCGTCTGCGAGCGAGAGGGAATAGCCGTTCAGGCAGAGCGTCACCTGCACGCCGTTTTTCGCCACACACAGCGGCTCGTCCAGCGTCCAGTCCTCCGTCAGATAGTAGCAGCCGCTTTCCAGCTGCCCGCCGCGCACCGTCAGCGGCTCGAAAGCCGGTTCCTCACAGGCGTCCTCGCGGTTGACTGCGTGGATGTGCGTGCCGTCCGCCGGCGCTTCCTCTGCGGCCGCATCCGTTTCTGCCGCCGCATCCTGCTCCGGCTGTTCGGCAGTTTCCGTGTTTGCTTCTGCCGCAGCCGCATCGGGCTGTGTCCCGTCGGCGGGCGCAGCTTCCGCTTCTGCGACCGTGTCCGCCGCCTCCTGCGCGGGCTGCTCTGCGGTCTGATCGTCCGCCGCGGCCGCGCACACGCTGCACAGCCCCACGACGAGCGCCAGGATCAGCACCAGGCTGAGCCATCTTTGTTTCTTCATGTCCTTCTCCTCCTGTGGTTGGAGTATTATGTTTACCAAAAGAGTACCATATTTGCGCTGTATTTTCAACGTTTTTCTCCGGTTTTAAGCAAATATTAAACTTTTTTCTGCCAACATCACCATATATGGGCCAAAACCTCCCGCCTTCCGCAACATCTTGTTTTCCGTTGACAGGCCCGTCCTCCGCACACTATAATATCTTCTGGCATTTCACAGAAAGAAGGCGTCCGGATGGATCAGAAAAATGCGTTTCTCGGCACGGAGCCGATCGGCAGACTCCTGTTCCGGCTGGCGATCCCGACGGTGATCGCGCAGCTCGTCAATATGCTCTATAATATTGTAGACCGCATCTACATCGGCCACATGCCGCAGGTCGGCAGCCTGGCCCTGACCGGTCTTGGCGTCTGCACGCCGATCATCCTGATCGTGTCGGCCTTCGCTGCGCTCGTCGCCTCAGGCGGCGCACCGCGCGCGTCCATCAGCATGGGCAAGGGCGATCTGCAGACGGCCGAAAAGATGCTCGGCGGCTGCTTCTCCCTGCAGCTTGGCATCTCCGCCGTCCTGACCGCGGTGCTTCTCATCTGGAACCGCGATCTGCTTCTTGCCTTCGGCGCGAGCGGGCAGACCATCGATTATGCCGCCGACTATATGCAGATCTACGCCATCGGCACCGTCTTCGTCCAGCTGACGCTCGGCATGAACGCGTTCATCACCGCCCAGGGCTTTGCGCGGGAGGGGATGCTCACCGTGCTGATCGGCGCCGTGTGCAATATCGTGCTCGACCCGATCCTGATCTTCAAGCTCGGCATGGGCGTGCGCGGCGCTGCGCTGGCGACCATCGTCTCACAGGGCGTGTCGTGCCTGTGGGTCGTGCTGTTCCTGTTCAGCAAAAAAAGCGTCCTGAAGCTGCGCGTGCAGAACTTCCTGCAGAGCCCGCGGCTCATCCTGCCCTGCGTGGGCCTCGGCACGGCGACGTTTATCATGCAGGCGAGCGAGAGCGTGCTCTCCGTCTGCTTCAATTCCTCGCTGGCCCGCTACGGCGGCGATATCGCCGTCGGCGCCATGACCATCCTCACGAGCGTCATGCAGTTTGCGCTCCTGCCCCTGCAGGGGATCTCGCAGGGCGCGCAGCCGATCCTGAGCTATAACTACGGCGCGAAAAACGTCGAGCGCGTCAGAAAGACCTTCCGCGTGCTCCTGACCGTCTGCCTGACGTATTCCGCGCTGATCTGGGCGTTTGTCATGCTTTGCCCGCGCGTGTTCGCCGGGATCTTCACGCCGGACGCCGACCTGATCGAATTCACCGGCCGCGCCCTTCGCATCTACTGCGCGGTGCTGGCGATCTTCGGCATCCAGCAGGCCTGCCAGATCACCTTCGTCTCCATCGGCAAGGCCGTCTGCTCCATCATCGTGGCCGTCATGCGTAAATTCGTCCTGCTCATCCCGCTGATCTACCTGATGCCGCACCTCGTCCCGGATCCGACCCTGGGCGTCTACCTCGCCGAGCCCGTCGCCGATACCCTCGCCGTGACCTTCACCTCCATCCTCTTCTCCCACCAATTCTGCAAAGCCCTCCGCGCCCTCGAATCGGAACGCAGCGCGTAAAAGAGAAAAAGGCCCGCCGCGCTGCTGCGCGGCGGGCCTTGGTTTATTCCTCCGGTTTATCGTCCTCATCCGGCGTTTTTTTATGCGCCTGTTCGATCGTATGGATCAGGAAGGCGCCCATTGCGGCGATCGCGCCGACGATGCCCCAGCCGGAGCTGTTTGCCGCCGATGCGCCGATCAGTTCGAGCAGGAAGCTGAAGGCTAGCGTGCCTGCCAATGCCCAAATCGCCATATCCGTACCTCCCAGTTATCTTTTTCTCAGGATAGCACACGGGGCCGGGAAAAGCAAGGCGTCAGGCTTCCAGCTTGTACTTTTCCTCAAACGCGTTATACTGGAGCAAGAATTCGTTGCTGCCGGATTTGACGTCGCCGAGATACTTGTGCAGGTCGATGCGCTCGTTCTTCATGTCAAGCAGACAGCCGGCGATGTTCGAGCAGTGGTCAGACACGCGCTCGAGGTTCGTCAGCAGGTCGGAGAGCACGAAGCCCGCAGCCAGCGAGCATTCGCCGCGCTGGAGTCTGGCGATGTGGTTCGTGCGCAGCTCGTCCTTGAGCTTGTCGATGACCTGCTCGAGCGGCTCGACCTGCATGGCCATCCGGACGTCGCCGCGCTCGAACGCTTCGCGCGCCGTATCGAGCACCTCGGTCACTGCATCGCGCAGCACCGAAAGCTCGCCCCGCGCCGCGTCCGAAAACGCCAGCTTCTTTTCCGCCAGCTCTTCGGCGGATTCGAGAATGTTGACGGCGTGGTCGGCAATGCGCTCAAAGTCGCCCACAAGCTTCAGCAGCTCCGTGACCTCCTCGCTCTCGCGGTCGCCGAGCGTCTGCATTGCGCTGAGCTTGAGCATGTAGGTGCTGAGGGCGTCCTCTTCGCGGTCGGTCGTGTCCTCCCGCAGACGGATGTCGGAGGCCA
>CDYU01054646.1_pt1 | contig 10537 bp, 9 predicted proteins | sample 480701 | NCBI WGS metagenome assembly CDYU01 (sample SAMEA3182105, study PRJEB8094) | gut metagenome | biome: human; feature: gut; material: Stool; isolation source: human stools | place: Canada | collected 2013-02-26 | reverse complement strand
GGACAACACAGAAAAATCGGCAGAAAACAATGAGCTTAAATCCGTTCTCAACACATTTTTAGCTCAGCTTGACGAGCGTACACGCAAAATTTTCGTCTTACGTTATTTTGCCTGCTACAGTATAGCCGATATTTCAGAAAGATTAGCAATTACCGAAACCAATACAACATCTATTTTAAACCGCACACGAACCAAACTCCGAAAATATCTTTCGGATAAAGATGTATACATTCAGAAAGGAGAAAAATCATGAACGAGCATAAAGCATTCCCGCTTTTTACTGCATTCAGCGACATAAATGAAAAATATATTTCCGACGCACTTGACGAAACGCAGCACAAAAGCAAGTGGTATCTGAATTCCGCTTTTCTTGGCATTTCAGCCGCCTGCTTCTGTCTTGTCGCAGTATGTACCGCAATTATAATAGGAATCAATAACAACGCAATAAATCCTGCAGGCTCGTCAGATATATCATCAGATATATCCTACACAGCGTTTTCGGACGAACGTTATGATACCGTAATTTACAACGACACTGTATACAAACGTATAAATTACATTTCACCCGATGATGAAATGCGCAGAGGATATATAGGTACGGCAGAAGTCACCGACGCTGACGGCAAAACAGAAAATCATTATGTTTTTTCACTGAAAGGAATCAGACCGCACATAGCCATAGCCGTAAGAATGGACTATAACACCTACTGCCGTTATATTACAGCTTCCACTGTGAATGAAACGCTTCTCTCACTTATTTGCAACAATGATACATCGGATTTGGATGATCCCTATTCGGTAAATTACTTTGCCTCGTCTTTTTCCGAACACAGCGAAAAGCGCTTCACGAGCGATTCGGTCGGCTGGATGAATCAAATATTATGGTTGACTTTTAGCGAGTCCCCATCTTCATCAAAAGCAGACCGGGAAGACTTAATCGAAAGCACAGATAATTATATATCGGTTGATTTATCATGTATCCCACTCGGAATTGAAAATGCAAAAATAAATATAAAAGCAAACGGCACTGTTACCGTTGTATGCAACGGTACCGAGTTTACAATGGAAAATCGTCTCTCTGAATACAAAATGACACGTTTATTGCATCTTTTGGATAATGAACGTATCGACTGCAACGAATATATATATAACGATACCGATTCCTAAGAAGCATCGCTTTCCGAGTATTAATTATTGTCTTTCAGGCTGTACGATAGGTGTCGGATAATACAGCGGGGCATTTCTTCGGTTTAACAATTATCCGCACCGATAAACAACAGCCGCCCACACGGACGGCTGTTTAATTTATCTGTCGACATAATACCTGTACGAATTAATCGTAACGACCTGCGGCTTCATTTCCGACAGCCTATCCTCTCTCTTGCCGACAAGCTTAAATCCGTTCTTTAAAATAACCTTGTTGCTTGCCACATTATCATCCGCCGCCTCAATGACAAATGTATCAAATCCGTCCTCCGCAAGCTCTTTCATAACAGCTCCCAGAGCCTCGGTCATATATCCGTTGCCCCAGTATCTGCGGCAGGAGCAATATCCTATCACGGGATTTCCGTGATGATAACCGACCACATCTATCATTCCTATAAGCTCACCGTCAGCCTTATTTTCAATGCCGTAACGGTAACAATTGTCATTATCATATTCCGCCAGCCACATATCAAGAATCGCCTTGGTTTCGTTTATATCCTTATGCGCATTCCATGTGACATATTTTGCAACCTCGCTGTCACTCGCCCAATTTCTGAAAATACTTTCTGCGTCATCTTTTCGCAGTTTTCTGAGTAACAGCCTTTTTGTTTCAATCTCTCTCATATTATCCTCCTTTGCATTGTTGCAGTTGCTACAATAAAATCCGGTAATTGATTTCCGATTAACAAAATCCCACAACCGCCTTAAAACGTTTGTGGGATTTGATTGTAATTCACTTATCAAGCAGGAACATGACCTTTTTAATCTGTGCCGTCATTGCCGAATAATACAGCGGAAACATAGCCTCCACACAGCCGAGGAAATAAAGGTTACGGTTATTTATCTCACCGAACTTCGGCATATATGTGTAAACATAACGTCTGAACCAGTCCGATGAATATGACGGCAAAGGATTTTTCTGCTTTCTGACTTTAAAATTGCCCTCATAGCTTTCATAGATAATCTCTCCGAAATTATCCGCACCGTTCTTTATCATCAGCTCGTACACCTGTTTAAGCTGCTTATCCGACAGCGGAAAATCCTCTATCTGCCTTGAAATAAGCGGAAGCCTTACCGCAAGGCTGTACATAATAAGATGCTGTACCCTGCCGAACTCAGCCGTTTCGAACATTGCCTCGTTTTCTGGCGTTTTTATCCTTATTCCGAGATTTTCAAGCCGTGATGTTTCGGTAACGTCCATCAGCGCGATACGAAAAACGTCTTTTATATTGATATTGTAAAAATCGCTGTCGGACACAGTATAGATATACTGCATTACCGTAGTCATTGACCTTGCCGTATTGGCAATAATACCTGCAATTATAGGCAGTGACTCATTTGAAATGCTCATTTATCCTCCTCAGGATCATTACTCGGAATATTGATAGTCTTACTGTTGCCCCTAAGAATTTCTTCAAAGGAATCACTCGGCATAGGCTTTGCAAAGTAGAAACCCTGTGCCATCTCACAGCCAAGACCGCCGAGCAGCTTTGCCTGCTCATCGGTTTCGATACCCTCGCATATTGTATGCATACCAAGCGAGCCTGCCATTCTGATAACATAACCCAGTATATCGTTGGCTCTCTTGTTGCTGTTTGATTCCGCAAGGAATGCTCTGTCAATTTTCAGCACATCGGCAGGTAAATCCTTGAGCATATTGAGCGAAGAATATCCCGAGCCGAAATCATCGATTGAAATATGGAATCCGTAATCCTTGAGTTGCTTGAACACAGCCGTAAGCACATCGAGCGACTCATAAGCCGCACTCTCTGTGATCTCAATTTCAATGCTTGACGTTGAAACGCCGTGAGATAAACATATATCATTCAGCTTTTCGACAAACTGCGGATCTCTCAGATGTGCTCTTGACATATTGACCGATATAAGCAGATGCGGATAATAGCTCTCCCACTGCTTGATCTTCTGGCATACCTGATCCATAATGTAATAATCCAGCTTGACAATAAATCTGTTCTTTTCAAAGAGCGGTATGAATTTTCCGGGAGAAATGACCGTGCCGTCCTTTATCCACCTTACAAGAGCCTCCGCACCCGTAAGATTAACCTTGCCGTCAAGAGAAACCTTAGGCTGATAGAAAACGCTGAATTCATGCATATCAAGCGCTGTCTGCATCTCATTTTCGATTCGCTTTTCCTCACGCATCTTTTCAAGCATACTCTCGCTGTAGAACGTATATGCACTGTCGTCGCCGTACTTTACGGTACGCTTTGCTATATCAGCAAGGTCGCCCATACGTCTTATGGACACGCTCTTGTCGGTTATCCTGTAAATACCGAATGAAAGCACAGGCACAAACTCGGTTATTTCGTATTCGATAGCCTGTATCAGACTGCCTATACGTCTTGCGGTATCACTGTCACTGCGATAAAGCATAAGTATATAATAATTGTCCGAGTTTATTCTGGAGAAGGTCTCGCCATCCTGAAGATTTCTGTTTACCGTATCGGCAATCAGCTTAAGTATCCTGTTGCCCTCATCGTGACCGTACATATCGTTGATAGCCTTGAACTTGTCAATATCGAAGCTGACAAGCGCATATCTGCGGTATTCGTGACTTAGCAGACTTTTAGCGTCAAGCACAAACTTATCCCATGTACCGTAACCGGTTATGCTATCAGTATACGCTATCCTGCTGACCTCCTCGTTGGCCTTGGCGAGCCTTCGGAACGATATTCTGACTATCACTATGTATGCCGTAATTACAATAATCAGTATCAGCACAAAGAATGCGTACATCAATATGTTTATCATTGCGTAATGATTCTGCTCTGCCGCTACAACATTCTCTTTGAATATCAGCAGATAGTGCAGATCATCAAAGCCCGACATACCGCTGTAATACGCTACATACTTTTCGCCCTTGCAGACGCTTTTTACAATACCGCTTCCTCCGACCTTTGCAAAGTTATCCTTGACGGCATTTCTTACGCTTTCTTCCACCCCTGCAAGAATATCGGACGAGAAGAACAAATCTCCCATAGGAACATAGTCACCGAGCGCATTTTCACCGGACATTATCACTTCGCCGTCAGAATTAAGCACATATCCGTTACTGTCGTTTTCTTTACCGCCGAATGACATATCAATCAGATTGTTATAACTCCTTGTGTCGCATATTCCCGCAACCATGCCCACAATACGCTTGTAATCGCCATAGATCGGTGCAGCAATTGCATTTACCATTTTTTCGTCAGGCTCGCTGTATATCGCCTTTGAAATATACACCTCGCCGTTCATAGCCCGTTTATAATATTCACGGGCGGATATGTTCTTGCTTATGTTTTTGCTTGTTATAACATCGCCGTTCTCATCGGCGATTATAAATGCGTCTATCGTTGAACAGCTGTTCTCAAGGTCCTTTATCATCTTGATAACAAGATTCTCATCGGTATTCTTATAATTACTTGCACAGGCGGCAAAATTCTTTACCGTATTGACATCGTTCCTTATTGCACTTTCCACTATGTCACATTTCTGAGAAGCCGCTCTGTCTATATAATTGTTGACCTCTCCGTCAAGTGCAGATATGGTATTTGCCATAAACAAAGACGCCATTACCACAAAGATCGCTATGCATAAAGCCGCTATCACTGAAATTATCTCTGTTCTGTGTTTTATATTCAGCATAGTAATCTCCCTCCTTTATATCCGCAGACTTTTTGTTTTCTGACCTCCGGATATAGTTATTCAAATAAGAGTATACCACATTTCGTTTCTGAAATCAACAGTTTAAAACAATTTATATTATGTTTGTAATAAAGCTGAAATCAAAATTGTGAATTTTACACTAAGCAATTGTAACAATACATCAAATAAAACTGCCCGGTTTTTACACCGGACAGCAATTCAATCTTTACTTCACACTGTCAATAAACCTTAAAAATGCGGCTTTACCCTCGTCATTGCGTTTATAAACGCCTGCATCAAGCAACACCTGCTCAAATACTGCGCCAATCTCACGCTTAATGATATTTTCCGCATCATCGGCATTCACAGCAGGGTACTTTGCGTACAGCTCATTCATCCAATGTGCGTGACCCGACAGCTTTTCATCGCCCGAAAGATCGGTCTTGTTTACAAGCGCATCACCGAGTGCTTTTATCTCGTTTGCCAGCCTTGCAGGAAGCACTGCAAGACCCATAACCTCGATAAGACCGATATTTTCTTTCTTTATGTGATGGAGCGAAGGATTCGGGTGGAATATGCCAAGCGGCCGTTCCTCGCTCGTTATATTGTTTCTAAGTACAAGGTCGCATTCATATTCATCGCCGTGCCGCCTTGCGATAGGAGTGATAGTATTATGCGGAACGCCGTCGGTAAATGCGTATATACCTACGCTTTCATCGCTGTATGCCCTCCACGCAACAAGTATCTTGTCGCAAGCCCTTTCAAGCTCTGCCCTGTCCTTGCCGCTGAGCCTTATAACTGACATCGGCCACTTTACAATACCTGCCTTTACACTGTCAAAGCCGCTCATAGCAAACTCATATTCTATCGGGGCGTTCTCCATTGCAAACGTATAATGACCGCCCTGAAAATGCTCGTGTGAAAGAATAGAGCCTCCGACTATGGGCAGATCGGCATTAGAGCCGACAAAATAGTGCGGTAACATATCCGTTATATCAAACAGCTTGCCGAAAACCTCTGCGTCAATCTTCATCGGTATATGCTCGCTGTTAAAGACTATGCAGTGCTCGTTGTAATATCCGTAAGGCGAATACTGGAATCCCCATTTATCACCGTGTATCGTCATAGGTATCGGTCTCAGATTCTGTCTTGCGGGATGTGTAAGCGTACCTGCAAATCCCGTATTTTCCATACAAAGCATACAAGCCGGATAAGAAACCTTCGCAGCATTTCTTGCCGCCGCAATATCTCTCGGATCTTTTTCGGGCTTTGAGCGGTTTATCGTAATATCAAGCTGTCCGTATTCACTGTCGTACTTCCAGCGTATATCCTTTGCTATTCTTCCTTTTCTTACATAATTGGTATCCTCGCTGTAAGCATAATACCAATCGGTAGCCTCCTTCGGACTCTTTGCATACTTCTCCTTCGTTCACCTCGTGAGGCATTCCTGTAAACACGCCCATTATGCGTGTGTCAAAAAGATCCCTCCACGCATTCGATTGCGGAATAATCTCCTTTTCCACAGCAAAATCCACTATCTCGTCAAGTATCTCGTCAACCGAGCCGTACTCCTTCACAGACGGTTTTTCCCATTTTTCCAGCTTCAGCATATCCATCAGATAATTTCTGACGCATATCTCATCGTCTTCCGTAATGAGCGACTTTGCCACAGCATAATCAATAAGTGCCTGAACCGCCGTTTCTATCGTAGTTTCCGCCATATTTTCTTCTCCGTTCTCCACATTCTGAATATCAGAATTTAATACAGATTAAGTATACCACAAACAGCACAGAATTTCAACAAACGTTTCAGCACAAAAAAACGGCTGACCTTCCGAACCTGTCAGCCGTTTTGATACATTACCGTAATCGTGACCTGTTGCCGCTGTTAACGCAACGCAGACAACTCCTGTCAACGATATTACAAAAGACACTCGCCACGGCTTTTACCCCGTGGCTGTGCCTTACTTTTTTTCACCAACTTTTATTACTACTGGGTGTCTCCTTTATGTCCGTTTATCACAAAATCAATCCTTAAACTTACACCCGTTGAAAAAGAACCAGCTAGCAGGATCGTATGTCAGTAACTTGTTATTGTCATGTATTTCCGACCATATCAACGTGTCAAATCTTACTTTCACTTTGTCGTGCGGCATTTTATTGTCAACATATTGCTGAAAGCTCTCTTTGAAATATTGCGGCGTACCTGTCTGCAATCTTATAGGATCGCTGTATATCATCACAAGACAAGGTTCGACACTGTCTTTGTATTCAGCTGTAACAAAAGGACAACACTTCTGCTCTTCGCAAAGCCTTTTTATGTCATCTCTGTTCTCCCATTCAAGGTCGTTGCGATACACTTCCCATATTCTCGAATAGAATCCGTTACGAATTGCAACATTGGTCAGCTCGTATTTTCCGCCGAGAGTTTTCATTGTCGCATAGTCAACGCTTTCGGCTATTTTTTTGAAAGTTTCATCATTGCGATCGCTGTTCATTATCGTTGAATACGCTCCGCTGAGAGTAAGTGTATTGTTTTCAGGCAAAGGTTCACAGTCCATTAGAATATATGCGCCTGTTTTCTGTGCGTGATATTCAACATCAGAAGCTTTAGCCCCGTATTTTTCAAGCCCCTCGCTCAGATAATACAAGAACTTCATATAAAGTCCCAGTTCATCAGGAATTGTTCTGAAAGGACATATCAGTGCATGCTCCGACTTGAAAACATCTTTCTGTATATATCTTCTCGGAAAAGAACCCCTCTTTGGTTTATCGTCAGGACTTTCGCATAATACTTTCACAAGAAAATCTATAAGTGCCATTAATTTTCACCTCTGTATACGGCATACACAAATCGGAACCGGCACAGTGCCTGTCAGAACACCGTTGTATTTTTGCCGACATACCGGAAATTTCCGTATAAAGTTAAAACAGCGTTACTTTCTCATTTCGTATAAGACACTCGCCACAGCTTTACACCGTGGCTGTGCCTTACTTTATATTCACCGACGTTTATTACAACCGAGTGCCTCTGTTTGTCCGCTTTTCCAAGAAATTATTTTTGTACTTATAATTACAGCAAAATGAAAAAACGCAGATATTTCTTTATTCAGTAATTCGAAGCCGTGATTCATCGTGGCTTTCTGTAATGATAAAATTTTTCTGCTCATTTATAATACACAGCAAGGGTTTTGGATATTTCCTGCTTGATATATGCTTCAAACTCTTTGTCAAGAACATCGTCACTGATATCTTTTTCTTTCGCAAATTCTTCTTTTGCTTTTTGCTTATTAACGTATGAGATATAGCTATCTGCGGCTAAATCTAAATATTCTTCTTTTGTGATTCCCATTCGTTTGATATACTCGTCCATAATTTTACCGTTTGCGGCTACCTGAGGATATTCAACGGCATAATCGTCAAGGTTTGACATTTGCTTTTCTATTTCACTTTTTGCCTGCTCATGCGTAATAGAATCATATTTAGAATCAATAAAAGCGGTTTCTATCATACTGTTTATTATTGTTTCTTTATCTGTTGAGCACTTTTCTTTTATCTCCGTTATCTTGGTATTTTTTTCTTCACTTGTGAAATCAGAATTATTTATGTCCTCAGTCATAAGCTCTGCCATAATTTCATTGCTTTTCAGCCGCATTTCATAATCAGATTTCTTTATGTCAATTCCGTTTACAGATGCCATAACGTCATTATTTTGAGCACAAGAGCACAATAATATCATAGTGAACACAGTAACAATAATCATTAAATTTAACTTTTTCATATTTTTCTCCTTTTACAATTTATCTGTATGATTTGGTTATTTGCTTTAGCTGTCCGTATTGTTTTCTGTAAAGAAATATTTGTTAATTATTTCGTTTACCGAGAAATCATCAGCCGTGCTGTTGTTACGTTCTTTTTCAATATCAATAAATCCTTGCTCGGGAGTTACTAAAAAAGCCTCTTTGTTATCACGGATGCGCAATAAAAATAAATAAGAGTTACCGATTTCAATCTCAGGTCTGTTATAAACGGTTATCGTTCTGCTGCCGCCAAGTACCTTTAGCTGTTCGTCAATGTATTTATCCTTAAAACCGCCGTTAACATAAATGTCAATACTGTCTGATTCATTACCGACTGTATTTTTATATACAGCTTCCTTCTCGACCGTATAAACCGTACAGATTTCCTTGTCGCTTTCAGACGTATCACTGGTAACCTCGTCATTCGTTCTGCCGTCCCTTACCGTGAATGATATTCCCGTAACTTTGCCCGACATTACTATATCGCACGCTTTCATCAATTCATCGGCTGTGTTGTAATATATGTACTGAGCGCAGACATAAGTGTACTTAACATCGTCTTCGGGCGCACTGCTGTCATATATAACGCTGTTTTCAGACGAGCCGTCAGAAAGCGATTTATTGCCGGCACTGCATCCGCCGATCAGCATTATAAGCAGAACAATCGTAATTACCGCATATTTTTTCATACTCACCCCTTACTTTCCCGTTTTCCGTTTTCTTCTGTCCGCTCTTGCAAGCAGCACCGTCACGATCGCAACACCCGCGATTATTGCCGCAAAGCTGACTATAGTCATGATCTGCGAGCCCGAGCTTATTCTTATCGGAGAATTATCAACCTTTCTGCTGAAAAACGTCGGATAAACATTAGCGAATGTTTCCATACAGTCCTCACTGTCCGAAAACGACAGTTTAAAATCCTTCATATAGAATTCTATCGTTTTTGTATCGGAAACCCCGTACGCTTTTATAACCATACTTTTTGCGTCTTCCGGGATAGGTGCAGGTTTGTCATCGCCCAGATAAGCCTCGATGAAATTCTCCGCATTATATATGTAAAAAGTTGAATAATCTCCTACCGTCTTTACACCGTTTGCGTCATAAAATTCAACGTCTATACGTCCGCCGTTGTTATCAAACAGCGGCGAGCTGTTTCCTACCGTCACCGAAAAATAAAATCCATGACTGCCGTCAGGTATTTCAAACGTCCGCACTGCCGCAACATCATAGTCTTCGTTTACATCGGACAACTTTTCCGTAACCTTTGTCTTGTCAAAATACAGCACATGGTTTCTTTCATCGTATTGCAGTGAGCCGTCCGTTGTCCAACTTGCTGTATCATTCCAGTTTTCAAATAAATTATTCAATTTTCGACACCTCTATCGCATTAAACTAGTTTATACTGATCAATGGAGTATCTTCTAAAAATCTTCCCAAAGGGCTACTTTCACCCCAATAATGGAAATAGCCTTCATCTTTCAGAGAACACTTATACCCTTTTGCAAAATAATATCTTCCATATATGTAATCGCTGCTATAAATATCTGGATAATACGATATCACAATTCTATAGTCACCACTCTCAATTTTTTTGGGATCTTTCGGTCGATTTATTCTTTTTATTGATGAAACGATGTCAGATAGAGGAATAACACTATCACTCAAGTAATCAGCAACTACTAAGGCAACATCGAAAGGATCTTCAGGTGGATTTACTCCTACGCCAATCAATGTTATAAGTGCTTTTAATACTGGATCTTTTGCAATTTTTGACATTGTAAAAAGACCTAAATTACCAAGCGTTTCCGGCATATCTGTTGCGTCGGCATTCACTCTCTCTACTACTAACCTTACTTTCTCATTTCGTATAAGACACTCGCCAC
>CDYU01039258.1_pt1 | contig 10690 bp, 13 predicted proteins | sample 480701 | NCBI WGS metagenome assembly CDYU01 (sample SAMEA3182105, study PRJEB8094) | gut metagenome | biome: human; feature: gut; material: Stool; isolation source: human stools | place: Canada | collected 2013-02-26 | reverse complement strand
GCTTTCAAGTCATCGACCATTTTTTGCGTAACTTTTTTAGGGGGGGCGGGTTGAAACTCGCCAACAACGGTGTAACCTCTTTTTTGCATTTCAATCAATCTTTTTTCAATTCGGGTCAACTGTGCTTCATACTGTTGAGCTAGTGTTTTTCTTTTTGACATGCGCTCACTCCTTTCATTGTCTATATTATACTGCGCCTTTGTGAAAACTGTGTGATAATTTTGTGAAAATTATGTGAAAAATAAAAGCCCCTCTTGTGAGGGGCTGTGTTCCACGTGGAACATTTACTTGACTATCTGTAAAGATATGAATTCTCTGCCGCTCTTTGCCTTGCGGTGTACTACTGTCATCGGGAGTTCTCCGACCTCGTCAAGTAAGTCTATGAGAGCGGGTAACATATCTATTACCGTTGCGGATATAGTGCCGTATACGTTGCCGTCCTTATCAAAGATATATCCGACCTCGGATATTTCGCCGCTCTCAGTATTGGTTTCATCGGCGATAGCCGCCCCCGTTACTGTAAGTGTGTCGCTGACAGTCTGTAAAGCGATACTTGCGCTCTTTGCATTAAAAAGCTCCATTTTGCCTATGTTCTTTGTGCTTATCATAATAAACTCTCTTTCTCCCGCCCCTCTCAGCTGTGTGGGTAGCTGTGTACTTACGCTCACTGCACAGGGATAATGCAGTTTTGATTTGTAGCGGTTGCTACGCTGATTTAAACAACGAGTGTGTTATTGTTTGCCGACACACAGCGGCATATTTTTAGACCCTTGCGGGCTGGGGGTGCGGCTGTTAAGGACAACCGCCGAGAACCTTAAAAAATATACTCAAATGTTGCGCCTGTTGATATTTTGAGTATCTTTACTTTTTTAGTATACTCGCCACACTCAAACCTTGCAGCGATTTCCATCGCTGACGAAAAACAGTCCGTAAAAGCGGGGATAATGTTTCCGTTTTGCATTTCGCAAGTTACCAAATATCCGAGATTTGCGCTACTTTTTTTATTCATTTTGTTTTGACACCTTTCCAGCCGTTTTCCCATATGTCGTTATAAAATGCCCGAGCCATTGCACCGCATGTCATTATTAGGCGGATTTCTCCACCTCTGCCAATTTTGACCTTAACATTGTTAATGCGTGCTATCTTAAACAGCTTTTCCAGGCTTGCGTACCACATATATTTTGCACGATGTCTGCTGTGTACCGTTCTCATATCGCTTTTTTCGACAGTATACTCATACTCAAGCGGTATATTGTTCATTGCAAAAGACGTTGCGATTAAATATTGCTTCATATCTTCTTTTCCTTTCTGCCCCGAAGGGCGAGAGCCGAAGCTCTCAATCCTCAATATCGTAAAAAGCTGTTACCAGCGGGTCGCTATCATCGGTTATCTCAGCGATACGACCGTCTGCGTTCGTGTAGCTGTGCTCTCTGCACCACTCTCTGCACTCCTCAAGTGTGCCGTTGATGATGTCGTCCATGTAGCTGTTGCTCTCAAGCTCAACGCTGTAAAATACCTTTGCCATTTGTTTGTCCTCCTGCCCTTTGGGCTGTCTTATTGTTTTTGAGGTCTTACCTCTCGTTTCATTGTCTATATTATAACGTGCCTTTGTGAAAACTGTGTGATAGTTTTGTGAAAGTTGTGTGAAAACTATCTTTTATTTTGTTTGACCTCTTTTTTAAGTCGGTCAAGTACAACTTGACCGGCTACACCTGTCATTCTCTCAAAGTACGCGGATTTCAAAAATCTTGCGACCTCTGAGCGCATTTGTGGAGTGTTGCGGTAATCGTTAACCGCTTGATTGATTACGGCTAGCCATAGCTGCGTATAACCGCTGGTTGTTTTTATCGATCTTTTCTTAAGAGGGCTAATTTTAATCATCTCCTATATTGTTCAAGGTATCAAGCAAACAATTTAACGCTTTAACAAAGTCTTTTACTTTGTCTGCGTTAATCGTCACTTTTCCACATAAACGCTCTAATTGATTAATATCGTGCGTTACTTTATTAACATTATTTGTTAATGTGTCAATAATACTGTCAAAATTAGCAGTAACATTTACGGTCATCATTGTTTTTCCTCCTGCCCTTTGGGCTGTCTTGTGTTTTGAGGTTTCCCTCTCGTTTCATTGTCTATATTATAACGTGCCTTTGTGAAAACTGTGTGATAGTTTTGTGAAAGTTGGGTGAAAAATAAAAAGCCCCTCACAAGAGGGGCTGTGTTCCACATGGAACATTTTTATGCAAGGCGGAAAAGCTTGACATCACCGTCAACGCTGTTGATAGCGCCGTTAGATCGTATAGTCATCTGCATGATACCGTCTATATCTGCAAGGTTTGACGGCTCTATATATAAAGTAGCTCTTAAAGTCGAGGTGGGGGCAGAGTCAAGAAAAGCACTAAAGCGCACCCCCGCAAGCTCGATTTGCGCAAAATTTTGAAAAGGTATCGATGTATCGACCCCCGCACACACTATCGTGACATCTGCCCTATAGTATGCGTTAAGCTCTGACGTGATAAGAGTGCCGTCTGACTGAGGAGCGTATCCTATACACTTTGCAGGATTAAACGGCAAAACTTTAGATACAGTGACATCACCGCCGCTATATACTGTGTGCTGTAAGACAAGTTTTGCGGACGTATCAAGATCACCGACAAAGTTAGTGTAAAAAATGCCGTTAGTCTGTATAGCTGTCGATAAGACGGACGACCATACAGGCACTGCCGATGTTCCCTTATTAATCATAATATTATTGTCTTTATATATCATCGTAAACTTATGATATGTGTCTGTTGCCTTGCCGAGTGTAAGCGCTGTGTTAAGCGTAGACGAGTATACGGTGTTGCCCGTAACTGTAAGCGTAAACTCGGAGGCACTACCAACCGCCGTAAAAGCTCCGATGATACCGTCAGCAAGCGGTGTATCAGCTGATATGTGTGGATTATAAATTACATTATTTGTAATTTTTATGTTGCGGGCGGGTATGTTTGGTGATAAAATGAGCCTTGTGCGGGTCGCCGCAGTATTTGTTATCCGATTGTTTGATATAACGCAGTTACGCAAGCTGTCAATGTTTGCCGTTGTTAATACAATGCCAAATATAGTATTTGCTGTCCAAGTGTTGTCAGCAAAAATATAGTCAGTGTTTGTATACTCGTCTGTACACTGTATCTGTGACGCTGTGATAATGCAGTCTGTTATATCGACATTGCTAATCACAATTGCAGCGCCGTTATTTGTTAAAATATCGCAGTTGTCAAAGCTTACACCGTCAGATGTTATATGTTTTAAGTTATTGGTATGGTGCATTATTTTAACATCTTTAAAACTGCTTATAAAATTATTTCCGTTTACTAAGGTTAAAGTATGCTTTGCTGACGGATTACTATATACTTTAAGTGTTTTGGTTGTCGTGTTAATATCTGACAAATCGACTGTAAAATCAGCGTCAATCAATATCGGATTAAAATTATATTTACAGCAGTTAATCATCTGTGTGTTGCGGGCTGTAACTGTCGGAGCGGTTGCGATACCGAGCGTTGACGCTGTATACTCCGAGCGCAAAAAGGCAACACGATAGTATAAGTCACCGTCAACATGCGGTAGAGCGATATGTGCTATACCCTCGGCAAACGCTCCAGGTGGTGTTGTTAGCTCTAAAATTTCCCAGATTGTAAATACACCATCGCCTACATAGTAGTTCTCACAAACACAAACCTCCTTACCTGTGATTTGTGTAAAAGTAGCGGTTTTTAAGTCTGCGACTGTATCAAAATGCTTAAGTCCCTGTAAAGACCCTGCTAAGTCAGCTATGATATTATCATAATGTGTAGTATCGTTAAGCCAAACATTGACAGCGTCAACTACCATAGCAGGGATTTGTGCTATAGTTTTGTTATACTCTGCTATAAAGCTATTGACCTTATCAGATATAGCGGTTATCTGCGTGTCCTGTGCGGAGATTTTGTCGTCCTGAGCCGTAAGCCTCTGCTCCTGCTTGGCAAACTCGTCTCTTATCTCGTCGTTGACTATGTCTTTGTATCGCAAAAAATCAGCGGACATTTTATCTGACAGCTTGTCAAATTTTTTGTCAAGTCCTGCGGTATACTCGCCAAAGGCGGCGTCGATGTCGTTTTTGTATGTGTCCCATGCGTCAAGTAGTCCGTTTGTACTATCTATGACCTCGTTAAGCTTTGCGTTTACTTTACACAAAAATTCATTAAAAGTTAAACTATCATCATAGACAAGCGGTAAAATATTATAGCACCAATACTTTAACTTATCAATCATTGTAAATCCCCCTTACCATATCTGCATAAACATGTCTGATAAATCATTTATTATCAGCATATCTATGTTTATTATGCTTTTACTATACTTTACAAGTAGCTCCCCCTGTATGTCACTGCCCTCATAGCCTGACACCTTTTCGGTGTGCTTGCTGTCACTTACAGTTTTTCCCACATCTGCCACAGTACCAGTATGAGCAACTGCACTTGTGTCCGTGACCGTGCTTGTACCCTCATCTTTTACAGTGCCTGTCTTTTTTAATGTGCGACTATCAGTCACCGTGTCGGTCGATGCATTTTTTTGAGTGCCTGTGTTTACGGTAGTGTCTGTAGTATCCGTGGCTGTTGTATCTTTGCCTTTTGTAGTTGTTGTACTATCAGATATGTTTGCAGATGTCATATACTTACCGGACTTAACATCTGATAGACTACCCTGCGGGGTGTCCGAAGAGTATGTGTCAACATCGCTTGACGTGCTTGCGTCACTGCTAACTGTTGTATCAGTATTAACAGTCTTTTTTGCTGACAAATTGTCCGTGCGGGTGCTGTCAGTATCTGTCACAAGCTTGCCCCCGTTTGTATCGGTCAGGTCGTCAGTGCGTGTATCAGTGTGCGTTGTCTTTACATCTCCGCTGTGTGTATCTTTTAAGTTATCAGTTCGAGTTGACGTTTTATCATCAGTAACATTTCCTGTAAACTCTTTGATAACACTTTTATTATACAGCGGGTTTATTATGCTCGCTGATATACTATACAATTCGTTATATTTCGGCATTATTTCCTGCATTTTGGTATTTAATACCAGTTTCCACAGCCCCACGGTTTCAAAAGCTATCTCGTCCATGTAGTAGTGACGCAGGATTTTCTTGCACAAAATCTCTCGGTGCGCTTCCTCAAAAATGGGAAATTCTTCAAAAATTTTATCCCACGAAGCGTTTAAGACTTGCGCAACATCATTGTATCCGACCTCACACGTCAGCCCTGCCGCCGTCTCGCATATCGCCCGTACCGTTGTTGTGTAGTGGCTCATAGTCTAATGCCCCCTTTTTTATAGTAGTATCTATGTCAATGCTATCAAACTGATACCATATATCAAGCCCAAACATCATATTGATTTTATCACAGGCTATCTGTCTCATTTTTTCTGGCGAGTTTCGGGTAGCTATCACAGCCCCTTGCGCCGTCAGTACCTCATCTTTTATCATGCGTTCCCGCTTTGTCGTGTCCGAGTTTGGTATACCAAGTTGTGTTAATGCCTCATTCCAGATTTTAGCTTTTAAGTCATATATTTTGTCAGCTACCCATGGAGCGTCGGTCTTTAACACGGTCATACTATCGTCTGATAATGTTTTCTTGCCAAAAATAACTGGCTGATTTCCGTCATACTTTTGATAAACATTTTTCATCGTAAGTACTTCGTTTTGGTCGGCTTTTATCAGTATAGGTGTTTTCTGTGCATTTATATTCACATCGATAATTCTGTCATACTGATATAATCTATCTGCGTAATATTTTATATCAAAAATATTCGGCGTTCGCAAGTAGTTATTATATATGATAACACCGTTATTAATATTTAGGTGTCTAGTATATCCCATATCGGATATAGCTACAAAATCTCTCGGGTTACCATATACGTCAAGCGTGCCGTCTAACGTCACAGGTAGACAAAGATAGCCCAGCACATCGTCATAAAAAAACACCGCCGCACCCCGAGTTATAAGCACCTGCTCAAGATACCTGACATCTATAGTGTCGGGCATCTTCGACCAAAATCCTCTTGACATCGCCATTTCATATAGTCGATACGTGTAATTATTCCACGATATTTTATTTTCGCGCAAACTTGCATTAAAAAATGTATCTCTTACTTTTCTAGGCATTGTTTCACCCCCCCTTATAAGCCGTTATCAACGCTAAAGTTTCCCACATTTCCTAAAGTTTCCCAAAAACACAACCCCCCGTCAAGAGCCGACTGTATATCTTTTAGTGCTGTATCGGGTATACCGTGCGTATTTGCACCGAGTGAGCGTATACAAGCATTGCGTGTCTTACAATAATTGTACGATTTGCGGCGCTGACTTTGAGCGAACTGTGGCACTTTTAAGGCATTGACTGTATAGCCGTACATCGTAAAAAAATCATCATACTGTTTAGCGACTGTTGCATTAACGGTAACTCTATACCCGATAAAAAAATTTTGAGCGAACAGTAGATTAAAATATCCGCTTGCAGATCCTCCAATAGTCGAGGTCTGACCGTGTAAATCTTTTAACAGGGCATATTCATTGACTCCCGTCATGACATTTCCTGCCAATGATGTTATTGCGCCCGCAGGATTGACGGGAGCGGTCGCAACCGCTGTAACGGCACTAACTACTCGGGATAGTTGCCCCGCAAGCAGACGATTTGAGTTGTTGCCGATATAGTCATTATACTCAGACGTGATAAAGCTTGTAGCTGGATAAGTGTCATAAATCAGGCTGCTATCCCAATCTAACAAAAATCCTCTATAATTTTGCGGGGTGCAGTATACCGCCTGATCGGGGGTCACTCCGCTACTTGACAGCCTAAACGTGGCGTTATCAGTCGTAAAAAACTCATACCGATAATCGTTTGAGCTACCTAAGCTATTGTTAAGCCTAAAAAAACAAAATGGATAGGTGTATAATTTGTTATTTTTTGGCAAATATCCACCAAGTTTATCGGTCACAGCAGGCTTAGGCACAACTTGGGCATAAACAGTAGGCAGATTATTTGTACTGACATTCGGAGCTAACCACGGGTGATCAATATCCCAGCCCTCATCAGTATATGCTAAGCGGGGTATAAGATACATACCCAGTATACCGTCTTCGCCTGCTACCTTAATGTAATTGTTTACCACATCATAAAAATCTTGTAAGCTTGACGGGACAACATTGCAAACATTGTACTCTCCTGCCAGACACGCCCCTGCGAAATTACCCTGAGTCGCAGTTTGGAAAATATATTCAGATTTTACTGGATTTAACATATTATGTGCCGTTACAATAACTGTGAAAACCCCCGCTGTTAAACCCTCAGCAAGCGATTGATATTTTGAAATAACTTCCTGCCCTGACGTAATCACAGGCTCAGGCGTTATGCTATCGCCTATATTATCAGTTATACTGTGTTCACGTTCAACATAACTTGCATTAAATGACACATCAAAAAAATAAGTTTGAATGTTGTCTATACTATATGTTATAAGGCTTGTTTCGTTATTAACATACTCAACATCCGTAATAAAGGCATAAAAGATTTTATTACCGAAAGAAGTGTTGCGAAACATCATATAGTTACAAGTTAAAAGGCTGTCAGGCGCAAGCGCAACACGAATTGTATTATTACTATGTCGTATATAGCTTTGTGCAGTTAAAGTATATACGCTATAAGCGTTAAATGCTTCAAACTGAGCGTTTTTGTTTGACGGACGATATGTATATTTTGACCTACTGTCCAGCGGGACGCCCCTGCAAATCCAAACATCAGAGTTTGGTGCTATATATGCCATTAAAATACCCCCTTTGTGTAATAGTTTGCGGGAGCAGATATGCCCCCGCATAGATTATTTAAGCAACAGTTATTGTTGCTGTACCTGATTTTGTGCTGTCGTATACCGAGGTTGCTGTTATGATGATTTCATCGCCTGCTACAGCGTCCGCCGATACTGTCACTATGCCTGTGCTTGATACAGTGGCTTTGTCACTATTTGACGACCATGTCAGACCTGACGGAGCAAAATTTTCACTTGCAACTGTTGCGGTTAGCTGTATCTTTCCGCCTTTTGACAGTGTAGCTGTCGCAGGTGATACCGTTACACTCGTGATTTTCGGTGTTCCCGCAACAAAAAGAGCGTTGTTTGCAAAGGGTGATATAGCGTATATACGCCATGCGTGTAAAGTCATGTTACGGTAAAGTCCTTCCGTGTTTTCAATCGCCCTCATTTCCGTGAGTTTGTCATAAATCTGGAAAAAATCCTTATCGACAAGCACACAAGGTACTGCATCAAGGGCTTCGATTTCTGCTTGCGAAAACTCGTGGTAATTTTCGTCCCCCTTGAATAATTCGTTCAGACGCTCGATATCGAGCGAGCCGAAGCTGTCGATAAGCTTGATATGTCCGAGAAACTCGACTTTGTCCATGTTAAAGGCACTTGCAAGGACTTCAACATTGCGCTTTGCGTTAAATTTTGCTGACACAATTAAATACTGGTCGTCCTTAAGTGCAAAATTGTTAACCCCCACAAGGTTATAGTCCTTCTTTAAAAAAGTCATGTCATCTGATACTGTCTGTATAGCTTCAACAATTTCTTCCATATTTGCCTTAGTGACAGCTGGGATTTCATAAGGCTTCATCAGCCCACTGTAAATGCGGTAAGCAAGCATATATTTGATTGTTAAAAACTCGTCCTGCTCCATGGCAGTAAACATCGTTGTAACGATTTTTTCGATAAAACTTGATACGCCGTTGATTGATAAAAAAGCGTTCTCAAGGTCATACGGCTGGACAGTCTGCTTGTAGTATTTCTGATAGTTCATCACGTAAAAAGCGGACTTAACGTCAGGAAATTCGCGCTGAAAAACTGTTGTTTCCGCCCTCTCAGGGCTGTAGTTCTTGACGTGGGCAAGGTCAATAAAAATATCCTCAATTACTTCGCCAAAATTAAGTTTACCCTTTTTAAAAACCGCAAAGGGATTTGTGTAATACTTGTTGGTAACTTTTACCTCAGCGATTTGATTTATGAGCGCCGATAAAAATTCGTTCTGAATTTCCGGAAAGTCCATAATTACGTTTCCGATACTACGTATTGTATTTGCGTCAGGTGTGGCAAGTGGCACATGGTCTTTATAGTTCTGCGACGCTGAGTTGCGGATTGCGTTAAGCACGTCAACGCTTGAGTTAGTTTTTACATCTCGATAGTCAATATTTGGCATTGTTAGTCACTCTCCTTTTCTGTATAAAGGTCTTCAATCTTGATTTCCTCTGACTTGTCTTTTTCTTCTGTTTCTTCGTCTTCCTCGACTTCAATATTTTTCTTTTCGCCATCAAAAAAACGCTCCATATACTTTGCACGCCACATATCATCAACTTCTTTGACACGGGCTTCTGCATTACCGTTCTTTTCCATGTCGGTTAAAGTGTCAGTTACGTTTTCCACGAGTGATACAGTTTCATCATCTGTACGGTCGCCGATATAGGCTTTGATTTCAGCAAGCATTTCTTCTTTAGTCTTTACCATTACTTCTTCACCTCAACTTTCGTAATAAAGGCATTACTAAATCCTGCCTTTTTGACTTTGCCTAAAAAGGCTTTTGCGTTTGCTTCGCTTGCGTATGCTCCAACTTGTACTCGGTATATGGTCTTTGTTTTAAAAGCGTCTGCGGTCGTTTTTAACTTGTTTTTCACCTGCGCTCTAAACCAGTCCATATTTTTGTTATATTTTGACAGCCAATTTTCGGGGTCGCCGTGATTGCTTGCATATCCTGCCTTTGCCGCTTCTTTATGACTTATTATGTTTTCAACCTTTATGTTCAGCTTTTCACAAAGATATGCGCAGTATTCAATGGCGGCGTTAAATGCCTTATCAAAATATACCTTATTATTAAGGCTATCCTCACATATCTCAAACTGTATATGAGGATAAGGGCTATAGTTGTAGCTACCTTTTTTGCCTGAGCCACAGCCCCAACAGGCGTAATTATATGGCAAAGTGTGATAAATTTCCACGTTACCTTTGTCGTTACACCCTATATAAGCGTGCATACAAATGTCATTATAAACGCCGTTGATATACTCTTGATTGTGATGATTGTTGTATACGTTCTTGCCGAGGTCGGCAAGTATAACGTTTGCGTCCGCATTCGCCGAGGTGGGCTGTACATAGCGTCTTAACATTTCGTTATCACAACCCGTACTATGTACGACTATGCCAACAGGCTTGATATGTTGTGCCGCCTTATAAGCGCCGTTTTCATGAAAAATGCACTCCTTAAGTATCATCGCTATTACCCCCTATCTTGTCGATTAAGTGATTCAGAGCTATCGTGTTATTGTTGATAGCTTCATTCAGTTTGGACGTTTCTTCTTTGTGACTTTCATTAAGTTTATTGTTCTGCCAAAACATGGCAACACAACATGCTATCGGAAAGCCAAGACTTGAGATTATCTGAACAATTGTGCTTGTGTCCATAGTGTCACCCCCCCCTTTATTTTCTGCCTATATTATACCACACTTTTTCTCTGTGTCAATACTATACAATGTATAGTAAAATTTTGACTGCCATTTTTATTATAACACAATGTCAACAAAAAGTCAATACTAAACTTTATATAGTATTATATTTCAAATACTTTATATTGAATAATATTGAATG
>CDYU01039696.1_pt1 | contig 10745 bp, 10 predicted proteins | sample 480701 | NCBI WGS metagenome assembly CDYU01 (sample SAMEA3182105, study PRJEB8094) | gut metagenome | biome: human; feature: gut; material: Stool; isolation source: human stools | place: Canada | collected 2013-02-26 | reverse complement strand
GAACACACCCTGCGCAGCGTCCTCTCGTGGGACCACTACCGAAACGATTGGAAAATCGCGGCCAAAGCCGGGTATATCCATACCTGGATGGCCTACGATTACCGCCGGGACCCGGGCAACGGCGTCATGACCTCGATGACCCGTTCGCGGAGCAACGTAGATACGTTCTACGGGCAGGCCGAAGGGGAATATTCCGTCGGAGACAAATGGCTCTTTACAGCCAATGTCTCCCTGCACCAGCATTTCGTAAAAAGCACGGACAAGAATATCATCCTCCAGGAGGGCGGCAAAGGCATCGTCGGCTACGATAAAGGCCGCATCGAGCTCGACGGCTCCGTGTCGGCCAAATGGCGGCCCACGGAGCGGCTGGGTTTGTCGGCGGTCCTGCGGGAACAGATGTACGGCACGAAGTGGGCGACGATTCCCGCATTCTTCGCCGATTACCTGCTGTCGAAGCGCGGCCATGTCGTGGCCAAGGCCTCCGTGTCGCGCAACTATCGTTTCCCGACACTCAACGACCTCTATTTTCTCCCGGGCGGCAACCCCGGTCTGAAAAACGAAAGCGGCTTCCAGTACGAGGCCGGGCTGTCGTTCGCCGTGGGGAAAGAGGAGACCTATACGCTGTCGGGCTCGGCATCGTGGTACGACCAGCACATCGACGACTGGATTCTGTGGCTTCCGACGGCAAAGGGATTCTTCTCGCCCGTGAATATCAAAAAGGTCCATGCCTACGGCGTGGAGGCACAGGCCGACTTGGCCGTGGCACTGGCGAAGGAGCTGAAATTGGGTCTGAACGGAACCTTTTCATGGTCGCCGTCGATCAACGAGGGCGAACCGATGTCCCCGGCAGACCAGTCCGTCGGCAAGCAGTTGCCTTATGAACCGGAGTATTCGGCCACTGTGACCGGGCGGCTGACATACCGAAGCTGGGGGCTGTTGTACCAGTTCTGCTATTACAGCGAACGCTATACCATGTCGAGCAACGATATCACGCTCACGGGCTCCCTGACTCCCTACCTGATGAACAATCTCTCGCTCGAAAAAGGGTTTGCATTCCGGTGGGCCGACCTTTCGCTCAAAGGAACGATCAACAATCTCTTCAACGAGGAGTACCTCTCGGTGCTTTCGCGGCCCATGCCGCGCATGAATGTCGAGTTTTTCATCGGCATAAAACCCAAGTGGGGTAAACGGAAATAAACGCGGCACAGCCGTTACGGGCAGGATCAGTAATCTTGGTAGGCATACCTTTAATTCTGGTAAAGAGCGATTGGAAATCGTTCCGTATTTTTGCATCGTAAACCAATACGAATGCGATATGAGACGAATCCTAATCTTGGCAACGGCCCTGATTGCGGCATACCCGCTTTCAGGCTATGGCAAAAACAATCATTCCGATACGACCATGAAAGAAAACCCGAATCTGACCCGTGAGTGGGACAAAGTGTTCCCGCAAAGCGACCGAGTGAACCACTCGAAAGTGACTTTCCGCAACCGCTACGGCATTCTGCTCGCTGCCGACCTCTACACGCCCAAAGACGCCGTCGGAAAACTGCCTGCTGTCGCCGTCAGCGGCCCGTTCGGCGCCGTGAAGGAGCAGGCGTCGGGCCTCTACGCCCAAACGCTGGCCGAGCGGGGCTTCCTTGCCATCGCATTCGACCCGTCCTACACCGGCGAGAGCGGCGGCGAACCCCGTTACGTCGCTTCGCCGGACATCAACACCGAGGATTTCAGCGCAGCCGTCGATTTTCTCTCGACACGCGACGACGTGGACTCCGAACGCATCGGCATCCTCGGCATCTGCGGCTGGGGAGGACTGGCGATCAACGCCGCAGCCATCGACACCCGCATCAAAGCGACGGTAACGGCGACGATGTACGACATGCACCGCGTCAATGCCGACGGCTACTTCGATTCGATGGATGCCGACGCGCGTTATGAGCTTCGCCGGCAACTCAACGCCCAGCGCACGGAAGATGCCAAGAACGGCTCGCATGCGCTTGCCGGCGGGGTAGTGGACCCGCTGCCCGAGGATGCTCCGTGGTTTGTGAAGGATTATCACGCTTACTACAAGACCCCGCGCGGCTATCATCCCCGTTCGCTCAACTCGAACAACGGCTGGAACAAGACCTCGGCCCTGTCGTACATCAACACGCCCATCCTGGCATACAGCGACGAGATTCGCAGTGCGGTGCTGGTGATCCACGGCGAAAAGGCCCACTCGCGCTATTTCAGTGAGGATGCCTTCAAAAAACTGAAAGGAGACAACAAGGAGCTGCTGATTATCCCCGGCGCCAGCCACGTGGACCTGTACGACAACCTGGCGGTGATACCGTTCGACAAGATCGAAGGCTTCTTCCGGGAATATCTGAAATAAGCGACAGAATGAGACTCTCCGATTTTCTGGAATACGTGAAGACGCGCAGCCCGCTCGACACGCCCGACATACACCGTTTCATGGACGAAATGAGCGACCAAGCCCGACGTATCACCTTCGAGCTGAACAACGCTTACCACTCGCCCGACGAAGTGCGGGCCCTGCTCTCGCGGCTGTTCGGGCGGGAGGTCGATCCCACGCTGCGCGTCTTCCCGCCGTTCTACACCGATTTCGGCAAGAACATCCATATCGGCAGCAGGGTATTCATCAATGCCTGCTGCCACTTTCAGGATCACGGCGGCATAACCATCAGTGACGACTGCCAGATTGGGCATAACGTCGTCTTCGCCACACTCAACCACGGTCTCTCGCCCGACGATCGCAAGACGACCTACCCGGCGCCGATCACGCTCGGACGGAACGTCTGGATCGGTTCGAACGCCACGATCCTGCAAGGCGTGACCATCGGCGACAACGCCGTCGTCGCGGCAGGGGCGGTTGTCACGCAGGACGTTCCGCCCGACACCATCGTCGGCGGAGTCCCCGCCAAACCGATCAAAAGAATCCTTTAATAATAAAACCCCGCTTAGTAAGTAACTAAGCGGGGTTTCTGTACCCGGAGCCGATACACAACCTATGTAATACCATCCAATCAAAAGAATATAAAATACTTATTATTAGTATTTTATAAATATCTACAACTCGGCCATTTGCGCATTATTTGAGAGTTTTTCGCTATTTTTTACACCTTTATTACACCCTGAATTAAAAAATAATTATATATCTTTACACCATAATATCAGGAAGATACAAAACTACTAAATTCTGGGATTATGGCAAAATTGCAAGCAAAAACCAAAGAAAATCCAAAATTGATGCAAAAAACGCTGGCCGACGGTCGACAAAGTTTGTATCTGGAGTATTACATGGGTTACAACAAGGTGATCGACGAGGTGACGGGTAAAGAGCATATCAAGCACATCCGCTCGAAAGAATACTTGGGGCTTTACCTGCTGCCGAATCCCCGCACCCCGGAAGAGCGGCAGAAGAACAAGGAAACGTTAGCCCTCGCCACAGAAATTCGCACCGACAAGGAAAAGCTGTTGGTTGCCCGTCGGTATGACAAGGCCGCACCCGTCAAGCAGAAGATCAATTTTCTGGAGTTCTTCGATGCCTATGTCAAGAATTACAAGAAGAAAGACATTCGGATGATGGAAGGCTGCCTGCGACGGTTCCGGGGATTTCTTGCGGAATCCTATCCGAGCATGCAGACCTGCATCAAGCCCGATCAGATGACCAAGGAGATGATGATCAAATTCGTGGACTATCTGCAAAAGCACTCTTTCGGCGAGGGTGCAAGGGGATTTTTCCAACGCTTCAAAAAGGTTATCAAATATGCCATAGACCAAGATATAATCTTAAAGAATCCCTGTACAGGTGTCCCCTGCGTTGTAGATGATACTGCATTGAGAAAGGACGTGTTAAGCCTTGAGGAGATTGCACAACTCGCTAACACTCCTTACCAGAATACCGACATCCGCCGGGCGTTCCTTTTTTGCCTGTACGCCGGATTAAGGTATTGCGATGTGGTCGATCTGAAATACAGCAACGTCGATTATGCCAACAAGACGATCCGGTTTGACCAAAACAAAACCACCGGGCACTCGACACACTCGATTGTTACAATCCCATTAAGCAATACGCTATTAAAGTTGATCGGCGAACGCCCGGAGAAAGACGGCCCCATCTTCACACTGCCGAGCCACACCGGATGCCTAAAGGCACTCCGCATCTGGGTTGCCCGCGCCGGAATTGAAAAACACATCACGTGGCATTGCGCCCGCCACAGCTTTGCCGTAAACCTGCTCGGCGAGTGTCACACGGATATTAAGACCGTCGCATCCCTGCTTGGACATAGCGGATTAAAGCACACGGAGAAATACACCCGTGCCGTCGATTCGCTCAAAGAAAAAGCGGTTAATGCTTTACCAGAGTTAATTTTTTAATTATATTTATAATGAGAAATGAAAATGTTAGTTTTACATGTAGTTTATATGCGAACTAACGAATAATCCATTTTACTAAAATTACATTTATGAACAGACCTGATTTTTCGAATTACGTCGCGCATTTTACTTCAAATCGTCGCCCAACAGCCAAAGGTAGAGCCAACCCTATTTTAGAAAAAATCATGAATAAAGATGGTCATAAATATATGCTGGCTAAAAATCGGTTAATAAACATTTTAGCAGAACGAAAAATCACAGCATCCACTATTGTTCGTCTTAAAGTTTCTGCAGTCTGTTTTACAGAATGTCCATGGACAAGTTTAGTGGATCATACTAATAGATATTCTCCTTACGGAATTGGGTTTAATAAAAAATTTTTATTCGCAGCAGGGGGTAGCCCAGCATTATACGTGCGTCCAGACTATTTTAAGACTGTGAAAGATTGGGGAGCTAACCAGTTTCTCGTGACCCCGTTTTGGCCATCTTATACGACAGAAAAACAAAAAGAAGAAACCAAATATCAACTATGTGATTATTCACAAGAAAGAGAATGGAGAGTACCGGGCGATTTGAGTTTTAGTTATAAAGACATTGCTTTTATTGTCATTAAAGACTATGCAGATATAGCTGACTTTCCAAAAGAATACGTTAACGCCATAGGCCATGATAAATTTATCATAATGAATAATTACAGAAAAATCGAAGATTTATGGCCTGTACATAAGTATTGAGATATAATTTCCAAACTTTAACCTTACATGAATGTTTTATACATCGTTTAGCTACAAACAAATAACAGCCTTAACCGAACTGTTCAACGATCAGCGCGTCTTTCAACCGGAGGTGGATACAAACACGGTTGCCGCCTTGTTCATGTGCAGGCTCAAAGAACCGTTGGTCGTTTGCAATGCCCGCACCCTTTGTTACATTTTCCACATCTTGAGCGAGGAACGGTTGATCACCCCTATCTGGCAAGCCGTAGCAGCAAAGAATAAGTGCTTCGTATCGCTCAACGGCAAGCCCATCAACCGTAACACGCTCTCAAGTGCCAAGTATTGCGTCGTTACTTCCGGCTCTCCCTTCAGAACCTACCTTATCAAAAACTATATCGGCATCCTCAAAAACACCAAATAGCCTTCACAACATCCCGCAAGGACACTTGGCCCAGCCAAGAGTGAGCGAAAGTGAGCAAATGAGTATCAAACACATCATCCAGCCCTTATATTTGCCGCTGATAACTTATTCCATGTCTAACTAAAAAACTACTTATGGAACATGAAATCAGTATGGAGCAGCGGCTGAACCGCATCGAGCAGTTGCTCGCAGGGCAGAAAAATGTCCTCACTTTCGACGAGGCTTGCACCTACACCGGAATCTCCCGGACGTACATGTACAAGCTCACCTGCGGGAGCCGTATCCCGCATTACAAACCCAACGGCAAAAACATCTATTTCGACCGGGCGGAGTTGGAGCGCTGACTGCTCCAGAACCGAATCAAGCCTGCCGCAGAGATCGAGCAGGATGCAGCCAATTACGTGGTAAATTCCCAGACCTAAAAAGGCGGGATCGGCAACATTCGCCGACCTCGCCCTATGAGATTTTTGTGGATCTCTCCGGGCGAGGGTCGGCGAATCTACCTACCCAAAAGAGGAAAGGCAAGTTTGTGTTTTCGTAAACGAAAACGGGGCTTGCTCCCGCTGGTCGGCGCGTCATCCCGTTGGTCTAATCATTAAAATCGAATCTATGAAACGTGAATTGAACAAAGGCGGCCGTCCGGTGTTGGAAACCGCCCAAAGACAGAAGTACATCGTCAGCGCAAGGCTCGACAGCGAACACTATTTCCGGCTGAAGAAGTTAGCCCGAACATCGGGCTGTCGTCCGTCCGAGATCATACGGCAGCTTATCGGGCGCGGGTGAGTGCGTGAGCGGATGCGTCCGGAACATCTGGATTATATGGTGCAGTTGAAAGGCATTGCCCGCAACCTCAATCAGCTTACTCGCTCGGCCAATGCCGGCGGGTTTGCGGCAGAGGTTGCGCCCCATGCGGCGATCATCACCGAGATCGAGGACTTTCTAAGACAGGTGCGCCATGATCGGTAAGATTATCGCCGGATCATCCTTTGGTGCGACGGCCGGCTATGTAATGAAAGAGCAGTCGCGGATATTGGGATTCGAAGGCATCGAGCCGCCGGGTGTGTCGGAAATGGTGCGGGATTTCAAAGACCAAACGCTCCTCAATCCCCGGATCAAAAACGCAGTCGGACATATATCGTTATCCTTCTCTCCGAAAGATGCCGACCGACTGACCGACCCGCTGATGACGCAAATCGCACGCGAATACATGGAACGCATGGGGATTCGGAATACCCAATACCTGATCGTGCGCCACACCGACCAAGCGCATCCGCATTGTCATATTGTCTACAACCGGGTCGGAAACAACGGGCAGACCATATCGGACAAGAATATCAAAATCCGAAACAGCAAGGTTTGCAAGGAGCTTACAGCCAAGTACGGCTTATACTATCCGAACGGCAAAGAGCAGGTACGGCGCGAACGGTTGCGCGAGCCGGACAAGACCAAGTACGCCATTTACGACGCTATCCGGGGTTGTCTGCCCGGCTGCAAGTCATGGGGCGATCTAGGGGCGCGATTGCAGAAGCAAGGTATTACGACCACATTCAAGTATTGCGGGAATACCGACCAACGACAGGGCGTATTGTTTGGTATGAACGGCTACACCTTGTCCGGCTCGAAGATCGACCGGGCTTTCAGCTTCTCCAAGTTAGACCGTCATTTCTCACAGGCGCAGCGGATCGTTACTCCCGTCGCACAGCCCCGCTATTCGGCGCAGGCGATCGGGAATTTATCGGTAGCAGTTAGCCATTACCGTTCGGCGGTCACCGGGCTGTTCGGCAGTCGCGGTAATTCGGGCGAATCCGTCGATTTGGGCGGCTTCGGCGTGGCGGACGGTGTAACTTTACCGCCGGGCGGGTATTGCGGCTCAATCGCCCCGGAACAAATGCAGCGGCAGATCGGAGAATCCCACGAAGAACACATAGCCCGCGTTACGGCTTTGATCCGGCAAGCAACCGAAGCGATGCTGGTCGAGCAGATGGAGCGCAGCCGAAGAATCCGGGAACAGCGAACCAAGAAACGTCAAATTAAAATACATCGTTAAAGTATGGCAGAAGAAAAAACAGTCGCATTGGATTGCGACCAATACGAAGATTTCAAGGAAGAGTTTATCAAGGCTTTCAAGGCCGAGATTGCAAAGCTACAGGGCGGCGGCGATAATACAGCTCTGATGCAACGAATCGACGAGATAGCCCGTGTGCAGAATCTTTCGGCGGAGCAGATCACCAATTTTATCAACCGCATCGGGCAGATCGACATTAAACCCGTGGTCGAGGTACAGCCGCCCGACATGACGGACGTAAACAGGGCTTTCGGAAAGATCAACGTCAGCACGGAGATACTCGCCGAAGCAATGAAGCGGATAAATGCCGAGGTAAAGGGTGCATTAAGCGACGAGAAGATCAAAAAGGCGGTACAGCTGTTCGTAAGCCGCGAGGTGGAGAAATACAAAGAGATGTTAGACGGTCATTGGTCACGTATAAACAGTACGTTAGATCATTTGCTGCATCGGATTCCCTACAATTACGACATCAACAAACGGTTAGTTCGGGCGTGTGTATGACTGGCTCTGACTGCCGGGCTATCCGTTGTGGGAAATATTTGGCAGGCCGTGAACAATCGGCAATACCGCAAGAATGATTGGAAATACCGATATATGCAGGCTGTCTGGCACAACTCATTACCGACCTCGACCGGGTGTTCGAACAAGGCGAGGATAAGAACATCGACGTGGTGAAAAGAGAGGTCAGGCAGTATGAAAAAGAGATCAAGAAACGCGGCGCGGCAGTCGTAAACCAAGAGCGGACAAAGGCCGAAAAAGAGAAAACGCAGAAAACAAAGGCCAAGAAAAAGTAGGATGACAGAAAAGGGGCTTGCGGGATCGTCAATGATCCTGCAAGTCCCCTTTTCGTTCGGATGATTGGCCGTTTATTGCCGTTCGCTCAATTCTTTATATAGCTCCAGCCGCAGGCCGCACAGGTTTTCGATAATCCCGCCCGCTTTGCGGACGCGCTCCATATGTATCTCCAACTTTTGCGGTGCGATGTCGAACCGAATGCCATAGGGAGACTTCATCAGAAAACTCTTCAGACGCGGCAGCGTGAAGATGTTTTCGATATGGGTGTCGTCGAAAGCAAGCATCAACTTCGTGGAAAGCGTCCGCATCCGGTCGTGCATGATGACTGGATCGTGGCTGTCGAACTCCAGACCGTGATAGACGTAGTAAAGCGTGTGATAGAAATAGACCATTGCCTGCGCCGAGAACTGCGCGGCCAGACGCATATTACGGCTCTCGCTGAAAGCGTCCTGCGCCTGTTCAAGTAGTTCATTGCCCTGCGTGCGGAACGTGTCGAAATGGAATTTAGCGTCGGCATACGCCTTGGCGAAGTCGATCGGGTGCTTCGGACGCTGAAAATGGTAACTGTCGCTACAATACAGCAACTCGCCTTCGGCATGGGCAAAGAAGAGGAACGGCGTTGAGTTCGATTCGACATAGCTCAACGTCATGATGTAAAGATTGATGTAGGTAATCTTCCGGCAGCTGTACGGCACTTTGTAGCGCAGGATGCGTTTGGTCTGCATCCAATCGTATTCCGGGGTTTCACGAACGACCATCAGCAGATCATATGCCATTGCGTCGCTATGCGGCGTGCCGCCGACCAATTTACCGAAAAGCAGGATATATTCGGGATCGAAATAGCCGTCCGTTAGGCAGTGGACGATCCGGGCGGCTTCGGCAGGATCGTAAAGTGGTTCGGCGGGCTGTTCGAGTGCAAGGGCTATGCGTTGTGCAGAGTTTTCCTGCACGAGGTTTTGATTCGTTTCCATTTGATTGATTGTTAGAAATTTGACATAGTAAGGGCTGTCCTTATCACCGCATTTCGGCAATAAAGAGAATAACGATTTGGTTAGCAGTTACTTGCTAATCTGGCGGGTGGAAATGGAAACGAATAAAGAGATTGCACGGCGGGAACCGCCTGCGGCTGGCCTTACGGCGTGTCTGCGTCGGAACGCGGACGGGATACATGGTTCGCATAAATAAAAAAAGGATGCGCAGCTGCGAACCATATATCCCCCTTTTACAGGCTCAATAAAGTGCCGTTCGCGGGTCGCTAAACCCCAACGACTCTACGCATACCTTTTCTAATGCGGTTGCTTTATTGAGCACCGACAGTAAAAGTTGTAGAAATATATGATTCGCAGGAACAAAGATAAGAAAAATTCGATGTAATTTTGCAATTACTATATAACTTTTAATAAAGTTTATCAATGGATACAACACTAATGTCAGAATACGTCGAATTGCATAAAAAAATCATAGAAAAACTATATAGATATGTGGAATATCATTATTTTGATGCAAATGATGCACCTCAATTACTCTCAAAAAATGACGCTGTTATTGCAGGGAATTTTGCCCGATTAATTAAACTAAATGTTTCAATATTGCAACATGTATGCGAATGCAAAGGTGAAATATTAATGATCTTATTAAGATGCTATATTGAAACATATGTCAATATTAAATATTTCTTATCAACGGACAACACCGTCAAAGAAGCTTACATAAAGGATTCGTTATCCAACGAAGTAAAATTCTCAGAAACAATAAAAACAAATATAACCAATAGAGATGGAAATATTCTGGATATTGAAAAAAGGATGATAGATTCAATTAACAAGGCTTTCTCAATATCAGGTTATCAAGATAAAAAGGTTAGCCGCAATTATCAGTGGAAAAGCATTAAAGAGCGAGTTAAAATTGTTGTTAATGATAAAGATACATTTTACAATGGACTGATAGGTATGTCGAGTCACTCTATTCATGGTAAATGGCAAGATATTCTTAAATATAATCTATTTTTGAAAGAAAATGATAAATTTTCAATCAATATTGAATGGACATCCCCACAGCCACAACTTATGGATTGCGTTATTTGGGCGAATATTGATTTATTAGATGTAATCAAAGGAGCATCTGAAATTACAATAGATGAATATAAACAACAATTAATATCTCTTATCTCTCGTCACGAAGAATCTCTTAAAAATACTCACAACACATCGAAATAAATATTTTGTCATTTTTTACACCTTATTTACACCCCAACAAAAGCAAAATCCCTATTAATCAGCTGATTAATAGGGATTTTCCGTACCCGGAGCCGGGATCGAACCGGCACGGCCATTACTGGCCACAGGATTTTAAGTCCGGCGTGTCTACC
>CDYU01024446.1_pt1 | contig 10800 bp, 6 predicted proteins | sample 480701 | NCBI WGS metagenome assembly CDYU01 (sample SAMEA3182105, study PRJEB8094) | gut metagenome | biome: human; feature: gut; material: Stool; isolation source: human stools | place: Canada | collected 2013-02-26 | reverse complement strand
ATGTTCAACACCTTCAACATGGGCGTGGGCATGACGATTACCGTCGCCCGCGAGGATGCCGACAAGGCGCTTGACATCCTGCACCAGAACGGCGAACCCGGCGCGTATGTGCTGGGCGAAATCGTGGCGGGGGAAAAGGGCGTGGAACTGTGGTAAGAGCAGCTGTCCTCGTTTCTGGCGGCGGCACGAACCTGCAAGCCATCATCGACGCGAAACGGGCGGGCAAAATCCCGTCCGCGGAACTGGCGCTCGTCGTGGCGTCAAACGCATCCGCCTATGCGCTCACCCGCGCGGAAAATGCCGGAATCGTCCATGCCGTCCTGCGCAAGGAGAAGGGCGAAGCACCTGCTGATTACGGCGAGCGTCTGCTGACCCTGCTGCGTGAAAACGCGATTGATGTCGTTGTGCTGGCGGGCTTCCTGACGATTCTGCCGGAGAACGTCATCCGCGCGTATGACCACCGGATTTTGAACATCCATCCGAGCCTGATTCCGTCCTTCTGCGGCGATGGCTTCTATGGACTCCATGTGCACGAAGCGGCACTTAAACGCGGCGTGAAGGTCACGGGCGCGACGGTGCATTTTGTCAACGAAATTACCGACGGCGGCGATATTATCGCGCAGAAAGCCGTTGAAGTGCTGCCGGGCGACACGCCGGAAACCTTGCAGCGGCGCGTGATGGAGCAGGCGGAGTGGATTCTGCTGCCGCAGGCGCTGGAGCAGGTGGCAGGCGAAATCGCAAAAAAGCGGGAGGAAAGGCAATGAAGAAGCAGGAATTGAACGACGTGCTGAGCAATAACACCTATCCGGGGCGCGGCATCTGTCTCGGCGTGGACGAAAGCGGCGAATATGCCGTGATTGTCTACTTTATCATGGGCCGCAGCGTCAACAGCCGCAACCGCATTTTTGAGGAGACGGACGACGGCATCATCACCAAGGCGCACGACGAAAGCCTGATGACCGACCCGCATCTGATTATCTACGCGCCTGTCCGTGCGCTGCCGGGCGGCGAATATACCATCGTCACCAACGGCGACCAGACCGACACGGTCTACGACTTCATGCAGAATGGGCAGACGTTCGAGGACGCGCTGCGTACCCGCACGTTCGAGGACGACCGCCCGAACTGGACGCCCCGCATCAGCGGCTTGGTGCGCGTCGCGGACGGCAAAGCATCCTACAAGCTGTCCATCATCAAGTCCGACGACGGCGACGAGAACAGCGTCCTGCGCTATTTCTATGAGTACGCGCAGCCCAAGGCGGGCGAGGGACATTTCATCCACACCTACCAGTGCGACGGCAATCCGATTCCGTCCTTCGCGGGCGAGCCGGAGAAGGTGGCGCTGCACGGCGACATTGAGCAGCTGGCGCTGGATACATGGATGAATCTGAATGAGGACAACAAGGTGTCGCTGTACGTTTCCTATATCAGCTTGGCGGACGGCAGCAGCGATACCATCATCATCAACAAGCATGATCAGGAGGAAGAGGCATGAAAGAGCTGGAATTGAAGTACGGCTGCAACCCGAATCAGAAGCCGTCGCGGATTTATATGGAGCAGGGCGAACTGCCCCTGACCGTGCTGAACGGCAAACCCGGCTACATCAACTTCCTTGACGCGCTCAACGGCTGGCAGCTGGTCAGCGAACTCAAGCGCGCGACGGGACTGCCCGCGGCGACGTCGTTCAAGCATGTCAGCCCGGCGGGCGCGGCGGTGGGTCTGCCGCTGAATGATACCCTGCGCAAGATTTACTTCGTGGGGGAACAGGAACTGTCGCCCTTGGCGTGCGCCTATGCCCGTGCGCGCGGCGCAGACCGCATGTCCTCCTTCGGCGACTGGATTGCCCTGAGCGATGTGTGTGACGAAAGCACCGCGCGGCTGATTAAGCCCGAAGTATCCGACGGCATCATCGCTCCCGGCTACACCGACGAGGCGCTGGCGCTGCTGAAAATGAAGAAGAAGGGCAATTACAATATTGTTACGATTGACCCGGCATACCGTCCCGCGCCCATTGAGCACAAGCAGGTGTTCGGCATCACCTTCGAGCAGGGGCGCAATGAATTTGTGATTGATGAAAATCTGCTGAACGACATCGTGACCACGAATCACGACCTGCCGGAGGACGCCAAGCGCGACCTGATTGTGGCGCTGATTGTGCTCAAATACACGCAATCGAATTCCGTCTGCTACGCCAAGGACGGTCAGGCAATTGGCATCGGCGCGGGGCAGCAGAGCCGCATTCACTGCACGCGTCTGGCAGGGCAGAAGGCGGATAACTGGCTGCTGCGGCAGCATCCGCGTGTGCTGGCATTGCCGTTCGTGGAGAAAATCGCCCGTGCCGACCGCGACAACACGATTGACGTGTTCATCTCCGACGAGCCGGACGAGGTGCTGGCGGACGGCCGCTGGCAGCGCTTCTTCACCGAGCGCCCCGAACCGCTGACGAAGGAAGAAAAGCGCGCGTGGCTGAATCAGCAGACCGGCGTTGCGCTGGGCAGCGATGCGTTCTTCCCGTTTGGCGACAACATCGAGCGCGCGCACCGCTCCGGCGTGACCTACGTCGCCCAGCCCGGCGGTTCGATTCGCGATGATAACGTGATTGACGCTTGCAACCTGTACAATATGGTCATGTGCTTCACGCATATGCGCCTGTTCCACCATTGATTGCATTCAGAAAGGTCAGGGAAGCAAGATGAAGGTACTCATCGTCGGCGGCGGCGGACGCGAACACGCCATCGCGCTGAAAATCAAGGAAAACCCGGAAGTGACGGCCCTGTACGCCGCGCCCGGCAACGGCGGCATTGCGCAGATTGCGACCTGCCTGCCCTTCAAGGCGACGGACGTGGACGGCATCGTCCGCTGGGCGGCGGAGAACAAGGTGGATTTCGTCATCGTCGCGCCGGACGACCCGCTGTGCCTCGGCATGGTGGATGCGCTGGCAGCGCAGGGGATTCCCGCGTTCGGCCCGCGCAAGAATGCCGCGATTATCGAGGGCAGCAAAGTGTTCTCGAAGAACCTGATGAAGAAGTACGGCATTCCGACGGCGGCGTATGAGACGTTTGACGATTATGACGCGGCGGTCAAGTATTTGCAGACGGCGGATATGCCCATCGTCGTCAAGGCGGATGGTCTGGCGCTTGGCAAGGGCGTGCTCATCTGCCCCGACCGCGAAAGCGCCGTGGAAGCCGTCGCGTCCATGATGAAGGAAGCGAAGTTCGGCGCGTCCGGCGCGCGGGTCGTCATCGAGGAGTTCCTGACCGGCCCGGAAGTCAGCGTGCTGGCGTTCACCGACGGCAAAACGGTCAAGCCGATGGTGTCCAGCATGGATCACAAGCGCGCGCTTGACCACGATGAGGGCCTCAACACCGGCGGCATGGGCACCATTGCCCCCAACCCCTGCTACACGCCCGAACTGGCGCAGCGCTGCATGGACGAAATCTTCCTGCCGACGATTGCCGCCATGAACGCCGAGGGGCGCACTTTCACGGGCTGCCTGTATTTCGGTCTGATGATGACGCCCAAAGGCCCGAAAGTCATCGAATACAACTGCCGTTTTGGCGATCCGGAGACGCAGGTGGTGCTGCCGCTGCTGAAAAGCGACCTGCTGACCATCATGCGCGCGACGGTGGACGGTACGCTGGCGGATACACCCGTGGGATTTGCGTCCGGCGCGGCGTGCTGTGTCGTGCTGGCATCCGGCGGCTACCCGGTCAGCTACAAGAGCGGCTACCCGATTTCCGGCTTGGATGAAGCGGGAAAAACCGCGACCGTGTTCCACGCGGGTACGAAGCTGGTCGATGGGCAGATTGTCACCGCGGGCGGGCGCGTTCTGGGCGTCACCGCGACGGCGAATACGCTCGAAGCTGCGATTGACAAAGCGTATCAGGCGGCGGACAAAATCACCTTCACCGACATGCACATGCGCCGCGACATCGGTCAGCGCGCCTTGGCATCACGAAAGGAGAGCCATTCATGAGCGTCAAACGCATTTATGTGGAAAAGAAAGCCCCCTACGCGGTGGAGGCGAAGCAGCTCCTGTGGGAAATTCGCCATATTCTGCAAATCAAGACGGTCACGGGTCTGCGCCTGCTGAACCGCTATGATGTCGAGGGTGTCGATGATGCGCTGTACCAGAAGTGCCTGCCGGTCGTGTTCTCCGAGCCGCAGGTGGATGTGACGTACACGGAACTTCCGCAGGGCGCGAAGGCGGTTTTCGCGGTGGAGTACCTGCCGGGGCAGTATGACCAGCGCGCGGCGTCCTGCGAGGAGTGCATCCAGCTGGTGGGGCAGTGCGCCCGCCCGACGGTTCGCAGTGCGCGCGTGTATCTGCTGGACGGCGATTTCACGGCGGATGAGCTGGCGCGCGTGAAGAAGCACGTCATCAACCCCGTGGAGGCGCGCGAAGCCGATTTGAGCGAAAAGACGACGCTCCAGCAGCAGTACGACACGCCCGACCATGTGGAGACGCTGACGGGCTTCACGGCGATGAATGCCGATGAGGTGGATGCGTTCGTCAAGAAGTACGGCTTGGCGATGGATGACGACGACCTTGCGTTCTGCCGGGATTATTTCGCGTCCGAGCACCGTGACCCGACGCTGACCGAAATCCGCATGATTGACACCTACTGGTCGGATCACTGCCGTCACACGACGTTCCTGACGACCCTTGATGCGGTGGATGTGCGTAAAGCGGCGGTCGAGAAGGCGTTCCAGCGTTATTTGGCGGCGCGCAAAACCGTCTACGGCGACCGCGAGCGCCCCATGAACCTGATGGACATCGCGACCATCGGCGGCAAGTACCTGAAGAAAATCGGGCAGACCCCCAACATTGACGTGAGCGAGGAAATCAATGCCTGCTCCATCAAGATTGATGTGGATGTGGACGGCGTGAAAGAGCCGTGGCTGCTCATGTTCAAGAACGAGACGCACAACCACCCCACGGAGATTGAGCCCTTCGGCGGCGCGGCGACCTGCATCGGCGGCGCGATTCGCGACCCGCTGTCCGGGCGCACCTATGTCTATCAGGCGATGCGCGTGACCGGCGCGGCTGACCCGCTCGTTCCGGTCAGCCAGACCATGCCGGGAAAATTGCCCCAGCGCAAGCTCGTCACCACGGCGGCGGCGGGCTATTCCTCCTATGGCAACCAGATTGGACTGGCGACGGGGCTGGTGGATGAAATGTACCATCCGGGCTATGCCGCCAAGCGTCTGGAAATCGGCGCGGTGGTCGGCGCTGCGCCGGAGAAGAACGTCCGCCGCGAAGTGCCTGCCCCCGGCGACAAGATTGTCCTCCTTGGTGGGCGCACCGGGCGCGACGGCTGCGGCGGCGCAACGGGTTCGTCCAAGTCCCATAAGCTGGAATCCATCGAAACGTGCGGCGCGGAGGTGCAGAAGGGCAATGCCCCGACCGAACGCAAGCTCCAGCGCCTCTTCCGTGACGGCGAAGTCACCCGGCTCATCAAGCGCTGCAACGACTTCGGCGCGGGCGGCGTGTCCGTGGCAATCGGCGAACTGGCGGACGGCCTGCTGATTGATTTGGACAAAGTGCCGAAGAAGTACGACGGTCTGGACGGCACGGAGCTGGCGATTTCCGAATCGCAGGAGCGGATGGCGGTTGTGCTTGCGCCGGAGGATGTTGACGCGTTCCTTGCGGCGGCAAACCGCGAGAACCTTGAAGCGACCGTCGTGGCGGAAGTGACCGCCGAACCCCGTCTGCGCATGACGTGGAAGGGCGTGACGATTGTCGATTTGTCCCGCGAGTTCCTCAATTCCAACGGCGCGGAGAAGCATACGACTGTGTCTGTCCCGGATGATGATGTCAAGCCCTACGAGTTTGCGGGCGATACGGTGACGGAGAAGCTGGCGGACATGCTTGGCAACCTCAATATCTGCTCCAAGCAGGGCTTGAGCGAGCGGTTCGATTCTACCATCGGCGCGGCGACGGTCTTGATGCCTTTCGGCGGCAAATATCAGCTGACCCCGAACCAGACGATGGTTGCAAAGCTGCCGGTTCGTCATGGTGTGACGGATACCGTGTCCGGCATGGCATACGGGATGCACCCGGAAATCCTGTCGCAGTCGCCGTATGAGGGCAGCTATCTGGCGGTCATCGAGAGCGTGACGAAGCTGGTCTGCGCGGGTTTTGACTACAAGCAGGCGTATTTGACCTTCCAGGAATATTTCGAGCGCATGGGCACGGATCCGACGCGCTGGGGCAAGCCGTTCGCGGCGCTGCTGGGCGCGCTGGATGCGCAGCTGGATTTGAACATCGCGGCGATTGGCGGCAAGGACTCCATGTCCGGCACGTTCGAGAAGATGGACGTTCCGCCGACGCTCTGCTCCTTCGCGATTGCCCCCGGCAAGGCGAGCGAGGTCATTTCGCCCGAATTCAAGGAAGCGGGGCACACCATCCGCCTTGTCTCCTGCGACCCGCACGACACCGCCGCGCTGACCGCGGATTATGATGCCGTTCTGTCCGCCATTCGCGCGGGCAAGGTGGTTTCCGCGTGGGCGCTGGGTCTGGGCGGTGTGGCGGAAGGCCTGTTCAAGATGGGAATTGGCAATCAGATTGGCACGCGTATCGACGATGATTACGACGGCAATCTCTTCGCGCAGCAGATCGGCGCGATGCTGCTGGAATGCACCGAAGATATCGACCTCGGCGTGAAGGTGGGCGACACCGTGCCGGAGTGGGTGCTGGAATACGAGGGCGAGCGCATTGATTTGACCGCCATGCAGGAAATCTACGAGGGCAAGCTGGACAAGGTGTTCTCCTACCGCGGTCACACCGGCGAAACGACGGAGAAGTTCTCCTATTCGGCGGAAACCTACCCCGTGCCCGCCGTCAAGACGGTCAAGCCGCTGGCGTTCATCCCGGTTTTCCCCGGCACGAACTGCGAGTACGACACCGCGCGGGCGGTCGAGCGCGCAGGCGGCGCGGCGGAAATCCTCGTCATCAACAACCTGACGCCTGAAGCCATCACCCAGTCGATTGCCGAGGCCAGCCGCATGATTGCGCGCAGCCAGATGATCGTCCTGCCTGGCGGCTTCTCCGGCGGCGACGAACCCGACGGCTCGGCGAAATTCATCACGGCGTTCTTCCGCAATCCTGCCATGAAGGACGCGGTGCATGATTTGCTCCAGCGCCGCGACGGCCTGATGCTGGGCATTTGCAACGGCTTCCAGGCGCTGATTAAGCTGGGGCTTGTGCCGTATGGTGAAATCATCGACACGTCCGATCAGTGCCCGACGCTGACGTTCAACGAAATCGGCCGTCACCAGTCGATGCTCGTCCGTACGCGCATTGCGTCGAATAAATCCCCGTGGCTGTCCCGCTGCAAGGTGGATGACATTCACACGGTCGCCATCAGCCACGGCGAAGGCCGGTTTGTCGGCCCGGAAGCGCTGATTCGCCAGCTTGCGGCGAACGGGCAGATTGCCACGCAGTATGTGGATTTGTCCGGCGCGCCGTCGATGGATATGCGTTTCAACCCCAACGCCAGCTATTTCGCCATCGAGGGCATCACCAGTCCGGACGGCCGCGTGCTGGGCAAGATGGGGCACACCGAGCGCAGCGGCGAAAATCTCTACAAGAACGTACCCGGAGACAAGTATCAGCCGCTGTTTGAGGGCGGCGTGGATTACTTCCGCCTGTAACGAATGAATCTTGTCCCTCCTGTTGCCTTTTGCCGCAAAATCTGCTATGATAGAGGGCAAACGGCGGCAGGAGGGAATCACCATGCTTTTGACGGATTTTGATGCGTCGCGCCAAGCAGTCATCAACCCCGATATGCTCTTTTCGCCTGTGCCGGATTTGCTGGAGACGGTCGTCAGCTGCTTTTCGCACGTCACGTTCGAGCGGATGCTGAACATGGCGGCGGATGTGCGCGTGCTTGCCGAACTTGGCGACGCAAACGCGAAATACCCCATTTACCGCGGTTTGTGGCAGGGGACACCGCTGACATTTGCGCTGGCGATGGTCGGCGCGCCGTCCTGCGTGGCGATGCTGGAAGAGCTGCACGCGCTGGGTGCGAAGCGGTTCGTCGTATTCGGCAACTGCGGCGTGCTGAATCAGCAGATTCGCGACTGCGGCATCATCATCCCGACCGCCGCCGTGCGCGACGAAGGCACGAGCTTCCACTACGCGCCGCCGTCGGACGAAATTCCGGCGAATCCGAAATACCGCGGGGCGTTCGAGGCGATTCTGCGCGAAACGGGCGTGGACTTCACCGAAGGCAAAGTGTGGACGACGGACGCCTTCTACCGCGAAACCCGCGCGAAGGTGGCACTGCGCAAGGCACAGGGGTGCGTCTGCGTGGATATGGAGTGCTCGGCGCTGATGGCGCTGGCGCAGTTCCGTGGAATCGACGTGTTCGAGTTTTTCTACGCGGGCGATAACCTTGACCGCGAGCAGTGGGATCCGCGCAGCCTGTCCACCCATGCCAAGCTGGATGAAAAAGACCGTGCGGCGTATCTGGCGCTGGAATTGGCGCGGAAAATCACCCTTTGAAATGAAATCGGAGGAAAGCATTATGCCTCATGACAGCTATATCAGCCCATTTTCGACCCGCTATGCCAGCAAGGAGATGCAGTTCATCTTCTCCGAGGACAACAAGTTCCGCACTTGGCGGAAGCTGTGGATTGCGCTGGCGAAGGCGGAAAAGAAGCAGGGGCTGGACATCACTGACGAGCAGATTGCCGAGTTGGAAGCCCATGCGGAGGACATCAACTACGACGATGCGCAGCGCCGCGAGAAGGAGTGCCGCCACGACGTGATGAGCCACGTCTACGCGTACGGCTTGCAGTGCCCGAAGGCGGCGGGCATCATCCATCTGGGCGCGACGTCGTGCTATGTGGGCGACAACACCGATGTGATTATCATGCGCGAGGGCTTGCAGGTCGTGCGGCGCAAGCTGCTCAATGTCATGAACCTGCTGGCGAATTTCGCGGATAAGTACAAGAACATGCCTGCGCTGGCGTACACGCATTTGCAGCCCGCTCAATTGACGACGGTCGGCAAGCGCGCGACGCTGTGGCTGAATGAATTGTACATGGACTATTGCGAGCTGGAACACCGCCTGTCCTCCCTGGCGCTGCTGGGCAGCAAGGGCACGACGGGCACACAGGCGTCCTTCATGGAGCTGTTTGGCGGCGACAGCGCGAAAATCAAGGCGGTCGAGCAGGATATTGCCGCGGCGATGGGCTTTGACAAGGTGGTGCCGGTGTCCGGGCAGACGTACTCCCGCAAGATGGACTATCAGGTGGTTTCCGTGCTGAGCGGCATTGCGCAGTCCGCAAGCAAGTTCGCCTATGACCTGCGCCTGCTGGCAAATTTCAAGGAGATGGAGGAGCCGTTCGAGAAGAGCCAAATCGGCTCGTCTGCCATGCCCTACAAGCGCAACCCCATGCGCTGTGAGCGCATCAACGCCTTGGCGCGCTACGTCTGCGTCGATACGCTGAACACGGCAATGACGTCCTCCCTGCAATTCTTCGAGCGCACGCTGGATGACTCCGCGAACAAGCGCATTGCCGTCGCGGAGGCGTTCCTCGGTGTGGATGCGATTCTGAACATCATGATGAACGTCTGTGACGGGCTGGTGGTGTACGACAAGGTGGTGCGCGCGCGCGTGATGAACGAGCTGCCGTTTATGGCGACGGAAAACATCATGATGGACGCGGTGAAGAAGGGCGGCAATCGTCAGGAGCTGCACGAGAAGCTGCGCGTGCATTCGCAGGCGGCGGCGCGCGTGGTGAAGGAAGAGGGCGGCAAGAACGACCTCATCGACCGTATCTGCGCTGACCCGGCGTTCATGATTACCCGCGAAGAAGTGGAAGCGATTCTGCGTCCGGAGCAGTTCACGGGCCGAAGCTGCGAGCAGGTGGAAGAGTACCTGCGCGACGTGATTCGTCCGCTGCTGGCGGAAAATGCAGATTTGCTGGGCGAAAAGCAGGAATTGAGCGTCTGAACATCGAATATTTCATCTGAAGCCCTGCTTGCGGGGCGGAAACGGCGATAACGCCGATATGAATGAAAGGAACTGTTATGCCTTACATAGAAACGACCTCCAACGTGTCCATTCCCGGACGAAAAGAGCAGGTCATCAAGGATCGCATGGGCGATGCCATTGAGAAAATCCCCGGCAAGACGGAAAGTTGGCTGATGCTGTCTTTCCGCGACAATGCCGCAATGTACTTCAAGGGCACGGACGCCCCCTGCGCCATCTGCCAAGTGAAGCTCTTCGGCGGATCTGCGACGGAGGAGGATTACGCCGCGCTGACCGAGGCGCTGACGGACATCCTGCGCGAAGAACTGGACATTGACAGCGACCGCATCTATGTGACGTATGAAGAAATCGGCTTCTGGGGCTGGAACGGCGGCAATCTGTAATCATTTTCGCCCTGAAGAGGGCACGGTAATTTGGGGAAAGGGGAAAGTATGCCGTCAAAGCGGCTGCGTTTCCCTTTTTTCATGTTTTTTCCGCCCATCGGGAAGAAAGTGGCTGCTTCATTCGTTATCTGCACTGTGGGGTGTTCTGAATGTTCACGGATGCTTCACGGAAAATTTGTGAAAAGGCATTCATATTCGCGGCAATTTGTTGTATAATGGAGAAGCAGAACGCATGAAATCATTCAAGATGCTAAAGGAGGCGGAGCTGGCGTGACAACGTTCTTGCAGACGCTGGAGACCTTTTTCTGGAACGTGCTGAACCGCCCCGGTCTTTCCGATATCGCTGATATTCTCATCGTTGCCATTATTATCTATGAACTGCTGATGCTCACCCGCGACACGCGGGGCAGCGC
>CDYU01025363.1_pt1 | contig 10843 bp, 9 predicted proteins | sample 480701 | NCBI WGS metagenome assembly CDYU01 (sample SAMEA3182105, study PRJEB8094) | gut metagenome | biome: human; feature: gut; material: Stool; isolation source: human stools | place: Canada | collected 2013-02-26 | reverse complement strand
GGATCAGATTTTTGAAATTTGTCAGGTGCGCCTGCGGGCGCAGGCTGTTACTCCTACTCTGAAAAGGAGACCCAAGTTCTATGGCACATAAGAAAGATTATAAGCCCGAGGACATCATGTTCCCGGAGCAGAGGATCGTGCAGTCGGAGCTCGTGCATGAGATGAAGAGCTCGTATATCGACTACGCGATGTCTGTCATTGTCGGCCGTGCGCTGCCGGATGTGCGCGACGGTCTGAAGCCCGTGCACCGGCGCATTCTCTACGCCATGTATGAGGACGGGCTGACGTCCGACAAGCCGTTCAAAAAATCGGCGACCTGCGTCGGCGACGTGCTGGGCCGGTATCATCCGCACGGCGACGCGTCGGTCTACGACGCGATGGTCCGTCTGGCGCAGGATTTCTCCATGCGCTATCCGCTGGTCGACGGCCACGGCAACTTCGGCTCCGTCGACGGCGATCCCCCCGCGGCCTATCGTTATACCGAGGCGCGCATGTCGAAGCTCTGCAACGAGATGCTGCGCGACATCGACAAGGATACGGTCGCCTGGGATCCGAACTTCGACGAATCGAGAAAAGAGCCGCGCGTGCTCCCGTCCCGCTTCCCGAACCTGCTGGTCAACGGCTCGAGCGGCATCGCCGTCGGCATGGCGACGAATATCCCGCCGCACAATCTGACGGAGGTCATCAACGCCTGCGTCTGCATCCTTGAAAATCCCGAGGCGGAGCTGGCAGACCTGATGGAGTACATCAAGGGCCCGGATTTCCCGACCAGGGGCATCATCATGGGCCGCAGCGGCATCCGCGCCGCCTACGCCACCGGCCGCGGCAAGATCACCGTCCGCGCGCGCACCGAATTTGAGGAATTCGGCCAGAACCGCGAGCGGATCATCGTGACGGAGCTGCCGTATCAGGTCAACAAGCGCCAGCTCATCGCCGCCATGGCCGAGCAGGTGCGCGACAAGCGGCTCGAGGGCATCTCCGACATCCGCGACGAGACCGACCGCAACGGTATGCGCGTCGTCATCGAGCTCAAAAAGGACGCAAACCCGCAGGTCGTTCTGAACCGCCTCTTTGCCCAGACGCAGATGCAGACGACCTTCGGCGTGACGATGCTCGCGCTGGTCAACAACCAGCAGCAGCCGAAGATCCTGTCCCTGCGCCATATGCTCGACGAGTATCTCGCTTTCCAGGAGGAGATCATCACCCGCCGGACGCAGTTCGACCTCAAAAAGGCGCTCGACCGGCAGCACGTGCTGCAGGGTCTGCTGATCGCGGAGGACAACATCGACGAGGTCATCCGGACCATCCGCGAGAGCTATGACAACGCGAAAGAGCGCCTGATGGAGCGCTTCAGCCTGTCTGAGATCCAGGCGCAGGTCGTGCTGGACATGCAGCTCAAGCGCCTGCAGGGACTCGAGCGCGAAAAGCTCCAGGCGGAATACGAGGAGCTCGAAAAGCGCATCGAATATTACCGCGAGCTGCTGGCGAACGAAGAGATGCTCAAGGGCGTTCTCAAGGACGAGCTGATCGCCATCCGCGACAAGTACGGCGACGACCGCCTGACCGAGATCCAGGACGTCGAGGATGAGATCGACATCGAGGATCTCATCGAGGAGGAGCAGTGCGTCTTCACGCTCTCGCACGCGGGCTACTGCAAGCGCGTGCCTGCCTCGACCTACCGCAGCCAGAAGCGCGGCGGCCGCGGCGTGACCGGCATGACGACGAAGGAGGAGGATTTCGTTGAGGGCGTCTTTACCGCCTCCACGCATGACTATATCCTCTTCTTCACGAACCTCGGCAAGGTCCACCGCCGCAAGGGCTATCAGATCCCCGAGGCCGGACGCACCGCCAAGGGCACGAATCTGGTCAACATCCTGCCCTTCGAGCCGGGCGAGAAGGTCACGGCCGGCATCACCGTGCATGAGTTCGACGAGGACTATCTCGTCTTCGTCACGAAGAACGGCACCGTCAAGCGGCTGGAGCTGGCAAGCCTCAACACGGCGAGAAAGGCCGGCATCCGCGCGCTGACGCTGAGCGACGGCGACGAGCTCATCGCCGTCATGAAGACCGACGGCAAGCAGGACATCATGCTCGCCAGCGCGGACGGCATGGCCATCTGCTTCAACGAAAACGACGTGCGCGTCATGGGCCGCGACGCGGCCGGTGTGCGCGGTATGGCGCTGGACGCGGGCGACAGCATCGTCGGCGCTGGCATCGCCGCGAAGGGCAAGCAGCTGCTCTCCGTCACCGAATACGGCTACGGCAAGCGCACGGACATCGAGGAATACATGCGCCTCGGCGACGACGGCGTCCGCCGTCCGCAGCAGCGCGGCGGCAAGGGCCTCAAGAACTACAACATCACCGCCAAGACCGGCCGCATCGCGGGCGTCGCCATCGTGGACGACGAGGACGATGTGATGCTGATCGAAAACGGCGGCGTGCTCATCCGTATGGCGGCGGCCGACATCAACGTCTATAAGCGCGACACGCAGGGCGTCATCCTCATGCGCGTGGAAGCGGGCAACCGCGTCATCTCCGTCGACCGGGTCGACCGGGAGCCGGAGGAGACGGCGGACGAACACGAAGAAGCATGAAGACGGTCACCATCTACACCGACGGGGCCTGCTCCGGCAACCCCGGTCCCGGCGGCTGGTGCGCGATTTTGGAGTATCAGGGACGCGAGAAGATGATCTCCGGCGGCGAGGAATCGACCACCAACAACCGCATGGAGCTCATGGCGGTCATCTCCGCGCTGCTCGCGCTGCGCGAGCCGTGCGTGGTGGAGCTGTATTCCGATTCCAAATACGTCATTGACGCGCTGGAGAAGGGCTGGGCCTGGGGCTGGAAACGCAGGGGCTGGGTCAAGGCCGACAAAAAACCGGCCCTCAACCCCGACCTGTGGGACACGCTGCTGGGTCTGACCCGGCAGCACGAGATGCACTACCACTGGGTCAAGGGGCATGAGGCCAACGAAAAAAACAACCGCTGCGACGAACAGGCGGTGCTGGAAAGCAGAAAGTTTAAAAGATGACCCTCCCCAGGCTCCCCTGGAAGGGGAGCCTGGGGAAAACGAACCCCCGCAGGAATTTTCCTGCGGGGTGATGGTTTACAGGGGGGATTTTTTGATCTTTGCGAATGCACGGGGGTATTTGGGCGGGGTCGGCTTTTGTTTGCGGATGACGACGGCCTTGTGGACGGCGTCCTGGATGGGATATTCGTACACCCGCTCGATGCTGCCGCCGAGCTGAGCGATGCCGCGCCGGGCCTCGTCGATCTCTTCGTCGGCAAGCGCGCCCTTCATGGCGAGGAAGACGCCGCCGACCTTCGCGTACGGCAGACACAGCTCCGCGAGCACGTTCAGCCGCGCCACGGCGCGGGAGGTCACAATGTCGTAGCTCTCCCGGCAGGTGCGGACGTATTCCTCCGCCCGGGCCGTCACGACCTGTGCCTGCACGCCGAGCTGCGGCAGCAGCTCCTCGAGCCAGTGCATCCGCTTGGCGAGCGAATCGAGCAGCGTCAGCTCCATCGACGGCTCCGCGATCTTCAGCGGAACGCCGGGGAAGCCCGCGCCGCAGCCGATGTCGATGACGCGTTGATTCTGAAAGTCCACGGCCTGCAGCAGCGCGATGGAGTCGAGAAAATGCAGCTCTGCCACGGCCTGCGGCTCGGTGATGGCGGTCAGGTTCATGACCTGATTCTTTTCCAGCAGTGCCCGGCCAAAGGCGCAGAGCGTGTCGATCTTCTCCGGGGAAAGCCCGGAACGCTGTTCGAGTATCTGTCTCATGCTTCTGCCTTTCGGATGTACAGCACGCCGATGGTGCCGGGGCCGCAGTGGCTGCTGACGGTGCAGCCGGCGCGGGTGACGCAGATCTCGTCAAACGGCTGCAGCTTCTGCACAGTTTCCACAGCTTTCTGCACCGTTTCCTCCGGCAGGCCGGAATGCGTGATGAAGACGCGCCGCAGCTCCAGATCGCTGCGCGCGCCGATCTTGTCGGTGATGTACTGCACCAGACATTTTTCAAAGCTGCCGCGGTACTTTTTGCCGACGCCCATTTTGCCGTCCTTGACCTCGATGCACGGGCGGAGCTTCAGAAGATTCGCGCCGAGCAGCGTCACGGCTGAGCAGCGGCCGCCCATTTTCATGTAGTCCAGCCGGTCAAGAATGAAGCTGGCCTCCACGCGGCCGGTCAGCTCCTGCAGCGCCGCGACGATCTCGTCCGGCGCCATGCCGGCGCGGGCCATCCGCTCGGCTTCGAGCACGACGAGGCCGTGGCCGGTGGAGAGATTTCTCGAGTCGACAACGTAGACGTTGTCAAAATCCGCCGCCGCGAGCTTTGCGTTCTGATAGCAGCAGGAGAAATCGAGGGAAATACAGATGTGAATGACAAAGTCATTCTGCGCGGAAAGCTCCGTGAACATGCGGACATAGTCCGCCAGGTTGACCGCAGCCGTCTTCGGCAGACCGCCGCCCGCGGAGACATGCGCATAGATGTCGTCCGGGCGGACGTCCACGCCGTCGCGCAGCGTCTTGCCGTCCATGTTGACGTAGAGCGGCAGCAGGCGGATGTTGTACCGCTGCAGCAGCTCGGGGCTGAGATCACAGGTCGAGTCAGACGTGATCTGATATCGCATAGAGAACCATCCTTTTTTTACCAGCGCCCGTCCGGGACGCGCGTCTTTGGGAACCGATGATTTCATCGGTTCCTCTGGCGCAGCGCGCGGAAAAAGTCGCGCAGCGCCTGCGAGCAGGCTTCTTCCAGGACCCCGCCCAGCACCTCCGGCTGAAAGCAGCCCGGCAGATGCAGCACATCGACCAGACTCCCGGCCGCACCGGATTTGGGGTCCTTTGCGCCGTAAACGACGCGCGGCAGATGCGCGTTCAGGATCGCACCCGCACACATGGGACACGGCTCGAGCGTCACGTAGAGCGTGCACTGCCACAGCCGCCAGCCGCCAAGCGTCCGGCAGGCCTCGGCAATGGCCTCGATCTCCGCGTGCGCCAGGGCGGTCCTGTTCGTTTCCCGGCGATTGCGGCCGCGGCCGACGATCCGGTCATCCAGTGTAATCACACACCCCACTGGGACCTCGCCCTCCGCGGCAGCCTCCTGCGCGAGAAGCAGAGCCTCGCGCATCATGTTTTCATCCAAAACCGTTCACACACCTCCACGGCAGGATTATTTACCCATCATACCCGAAAACGCCCCATTCGTCAACACCCCGCGCCGCCGCGCAAAAAAAGCCCTCCGGTCATGCTCTGACCGGAGGCAGATGGGGTTGTGGGATTTGGCGGCGGCCAGAGCCGCCGGCCTGGGATATGAAGTGCGCTCGCATTGGATAAGCTGTGTCTATACCATACCGGAACAGTGCGGAAAAGTCTGCCGAACGCTGTCGGGGCGGAAATTTTTTCTTGCGGCGGGCAGGATTCTTGCAAACAGGGCGGTTTCCTGCTAAAATATCAATCCGAATGAAGTGCTGCAGGGGGGATCTGTATGGAATTTGACGCTGGCCGGTACGACGTGGCCGTGATCGGCGCGGGCCACGCCGGGATCGAGGCCGGGCTGGCCTGCGCGCGGATGGGGCTGAAGACCGTCGTGTTTACGATCAATCTGGACGCAGTCGGCAATATGCCCTGCAATCCCGCCATCGGCGGCACGGGGAAGGGCCATCTCGTGCGCGAGCTCGACGCGCTCGGCGGCGAGATGGCGAAGGCGGCCGACCGCTCGTGCATCCAGTACCGGATGCTGAACCTGGGCAAGGGCCCGGCCGTCCACTCCCTGCGCGCGCAGGCGGACCGCCGGAGGTATCAGGAGGATATGAAGCGCACGCTCGAGCGGCAGGAGAATTTGGACCTCAAGCAGGCCATGATCACCTCCCTCCAGCTGACGGACGGGCAGGTCTCCGCCGTCGTCACGCGCCTCGGCGCGGTGTATCAGGTGCGCGCCTGCGTCATTGCCTCCGGCACGTATCTGGATGCCCGCGTCATCACCGGCGACTGCGCCTATGCCTCCGGCCCGGACGGGATGCAGGCGGGCATTGACCTGGCGGAGCAGCTTTCTTCTCTTGGCCTGCGCATGCGCCGGTTCAAGACCGGCACGCCGCCGCGCGTCAACCGCCGCTCGATCGACGTGACGAAGATGGAGCTGCAGCCGGGCGACGAGACGCCCGTCCCGTTCTCGTTTTCCACGAAGCAGCCGCCGGAAAACAAAGCGGTCTGCTACCTGACCTATACGAACGAAAAGACCCACGCGATCATCAAGGCCAACCACGACCGGTCGCCGCTGTTCAACGGCATGATCGAGTCCGTCGGCCCGCGCTACTGCCCGTCGATCGAGACGAAGATCGACCGCTTTCCGGATAAGCCCCGGCACCAGCTGTTCGTCGAGCCGTGCGGGCTGTACACGGACGAGATGTATATCCAGGGTCTGTCTTCCAGCCTGCCGGAGGATGTGCAGCTCGACATGCTGCACACGATCGCGGGGCTCGAGCATGCGGAGATGATGCGCCCGGCCTACGCCATCGAATACGCCTGCGTCGACCCGACCGAGCTTCTGCCGACGCTCGAGAGTAAAAAGATCCCCGGCCTCTACGGCGCGGGGCAGTTCAACGGCTCGTCGGGCTATGAGGAGGCCGCGGTGCAGGGCTTCGTGGCGGGCGTCAACGCGGCGCTGAAGCTCAAAGGCGAGGCGCCGATGGTCCTGAAGCGGTCTGACGGCTATATCGGCACGCTCATTGACGATCTGGTCACCAAGGGCACGAACGAGCCCTACCGCATCATGACCTCGCGCTCGGAATACCGGCTTTTGCACCGGCAGGACAACGCCGACGAGCGCTTGATGCCCATCGGCCACCGCATCGGGCTGATTTCCGACGCGCAGTATGAAGCCGTGCAGGAAAAATACCGCGCGGTCGCCGCGGAGATCAAACGCCTGGAGGCCACGGGCGTGCCGGAGAGTGAAGCGCTGAACGCGATGCTGCGCGCGCATGAGACCGCGCCGGTCGAGGGCTCGGCCCGCCTGTCCGATCTCATCCGCCGCCCGCAGCTGGGCTATGACGATCTGGCGCCCTTCGACCCGGAGCGGCCGGCGCTGCCCGCCGTGGTGCGCGAGGCCGTGGAGATCCGGATGAAATACGCGGGCTACATCGCCCGCCAGCAGAAGCAGGTCGAGGAATTTGCCCGCGAAGAGGGCAGGCTCCTGCCGAAGACGATCGACTATCTTTCCATGCAGGGCCTGCGCGTCGAGGCGCGGCAGAAGCTTGATGAGATCCGGCCCCTGTCCGTCGGGCAGGCCAGCCGCATCTCGGGCGTCTCGCCCGCGGATATCGCGGTGCTGCTCATCTGGCTGGAGCAGAATAAGGAGTAAGGTATGTATTTTGATTCACACGCACATCTGACCGAGGACTGTTTTGCACAGGACTTCGACACCATTGTGGAAAACATGAAGGCTGCGTCCGTCACCGGCATGATGGAGATCGGCTTCGATCTGCCGTCGTCGGAAAAGGCGGTGCAGTTGGCCGAGCGATTTAGCTGGGTCCACGCCGCCGTCGGCAGCCACCCGGACGACGCCGCGCAGGTGGACGAGGCGCGGATCGCCGTCTACCGCGAGCTGTGCAAAAACCCGCGCGTGAAGGCCATCGGCGAGATCGGCCTGGATTATCACTATGAGGATCCCCCGCGGGACGTGCAGCAGCGGGCCTTCCGCCTGCAGATGGCGCTGGCGCAGGAGCTCTCCATGCCCGTCGTCATCCATGAGCGCAAGGCGCATGAGGACGGGCTGCGCATCATCGATGAATTCCCGGATGTGAAGGGCGTGTTCCACTGCTTTTCCGGCAGCTATGAGATGGCAAAGGAGCTGATCAAGCGCGGCTGGTGCATCGGCTTTACCGGCGTCGTGACATTCAAAAATGCGCACAAGGCCGTGGAGGTCGCGCAGAACATCCCGCTGGACCGCATCCTCATCGAGACCGACTGCCCCTACATGGCCCCGGAGCCCTTCCGCGGCCGCCGCTGCGACCCCAGCCTGGTCCCGTACGTGGCCAAAAAGATCGCAGATCTCCGCGGCATCCCCGTCGAAGAAGTCGCCCGCGCAACCGAATCCAACGCCCGCCGGGTATTCCGCCTCTGATAGGCACTTCCGGCAGCGCGAACCCCTTGGCTCCCCTGGGAGGGGAGCCTGGGGGGACGAAAAAGCAGCCCGGTTGGGCTGCTTTTGGGGTTATTTGCTGGGGATATCTCCGACGCCGTTCAGGATGTAGGTCGGGCGGTAGGGGTAGTCGTTTACGTCTGTGCGGCTCGTGCAGCCGGAGAGGACGAGGACGGTGGCGAGGCCGGATTCCATGCCGGCGATGACGTCGGTGTCCATCCGGTCACCGACCATGGCGGCCTCTTCCGAGTGGACGCCCAGCAGCTGCAGGCCGGTGCGCATCATGAGCGGGTTGGGCTTGCCCATGAAGTAGGCCTTTTTGCCCGTCGCAAGCTCGATGGGTGCGACGAGCGAGCGGCAGGCGGGCGCGATGCCGAATTCCGTCGGCCCCGTGAGGTCGGAATTCGTGGCGATCAGCCGCGCGCCGTTCAGAACCAGCCGGACGGCCTTGGTGATGACCTCGTAATTATAGCTTGCCGTCTCGCCGACGATCACGTAATCCGGGTCGACGTCGTTCATCGTGACGCCTACGTCGTACAGCGCGTTCAGAAGCCCCGGCGCGCCGATCACGAACGCGGTACAGCCCGGCGCCTGCTTTTTAAGAAATGCGGCGGTGGCCAGCGCGCTGGTATAGAAATGCTCCTCGCCGATGTCCAGTCCCATGCGCTGCAGCTTCTGCTGCAGCTCCTTGGGCGACCGCTCCGACGAGTTGGTCAGGAACAAAAACCGCTTGTCGTTTTCGTTCAGCCAGTTGACGAACTCCGCCACACCCGGCAGCAGCTGGTTGCCGAGGTAGATGACGCCGTCCATATCGCAGATAAAGCCCTTGCGTGCGCGTAATTCTTCCAGATTCATCTCATGACGCCTCTCTTCCTGCTCCAATGGCAGGGTATCTTTTTTTATTCGTTCACGGGTTCAGTATATGGGAGAAAACACGGAAAAGCAAGTGATTTTACACAAATTTAACCGTAAGAAATTGTGAAGTCTGACGATCAGCGGAGGAAGCCCTCCAGGATCTTCTCCTCCGCCTCCTCCGGCGTCAGGCCGAGCGTCTCGAGCTTGAGCAGCTGCTCGCCTGCGATCTTGCCGATGGCGGCCTCGTGCATGAGCGCGGCGTCGACATGGTTGCAGGAGATCTCGGGGATGGAGCGGACCTTGGCCGCGCCCATGATGATCGAGTCGCACGACACGTGGCCGAAGCAGGGGGCGTTGCCCTGCACGCGGGGATAGAAGATCTGCGTGGATGCTTCCTTGGCGACCGACCGCGACACGACGCGCGTGCGTGAGCCTTCGCCGTTCAGAATCACATCCATCTCGCTGACGGCGTGCTGGTCGCCCGCGGTCAGGAGCTTTTCGTTGATCTGCACCTCGGAGTTTGCGCCGTTGGCCTCGCATTTGGTATAGCGCTTGGTGTCGTCGACGCCGCCGATCTGGCTGGTGTCCATGACGATGGACGCGCCCTCCTCGAGATAGACGATGGTCTGCGGGTTCAGGATCCGCTTGCCGCTGCCTTCGCCCTCGCCGTAGTGCTTTTCGATATAGTGGACCTTCGCATTTTTGCCGATGTAGAAGGTGTGGATGCCGTCGTGCTCGGAGTCGCAGTCGCCGCAGTTGTGGATGCCGCAGCCCGCGACGATGGTCACGTCCGCGCCCTCGCCGACAAAGAAGTCGTTGTAGACCAGATCGTGGAAGCCGGACTTGCTCAGGATGACCGGAATGTGGACGTTTTCGCTCTTGGTGAAGGGCGCGATGCGGATGTCGATGCCGTCCTTGTCGGTCTTGGAGACGATCTGGATGTGCTCGGAGTTCTGGCGGAACTCCTTCTGCCCGTCGAGGCGGATGTTGACCGCGCCGTCGGGGATGGAGACCATGTCGGAGACGGTCTGCAGGATGCTTTTCTGGATGTCGTTCAGCATGTTCCGTTCACCTCCAGCAGATTGCAGCCTGCGACGGTCTGGGACAGCAGGCGGGGATAGAGCTCGTCCGCCGTGCCGCGGCCGGCGATCTCGCCGTTTGCCAGCAGGACGATCTCGTCGGCCAGGCGGATGATGCGCTCCTGATGGGAAATGATGATGATCGTGTGGCGGCCCTTCTCATGCAGGTCGCGGAAGGTCTCGGTCAGGCGGGCGAAGGACCACAGGTCGATGCCGGCCTCCGGCTCATCAAAGATCATGAGCCGGGAATTTTTGGCCAGCAGCGTGGCGATCTCGATGCGCTTGACCTCGCCGCCGGACAGGCTCGTGTCCACGTCGCGGCCGAGATAATCCCGCGCGCAAAGGCCGACCTGCGTCAGGTAGGAACAGGCCTCGTCGTGCGAGAGCGTTTTTCCGGCCGCGATGGTCAGCAGGTCCGAGACCTTCATGCCCTTGAACCGCGGCGGCTGCTGGAAGGAGTAGGAGATGCCGCGGCGGGCGCGGTCGGTGATGGAGAGGGGCGTGATGTCTTCACCGTCAAGCAAGATCTGGCCGCCGGTCGGCGTAGCAAGGCCCATGATGAGCTTGGCGAGCGTCGTCTTGCCGCCGCCATTCGGGCCGGTGATCACGAGGAACTTTCCGTCCTCAACGTCCAGACTGACGTTTTTGACAATGTCTGTGCGGCCCTGCGCGTCGCTGGCCGTCAGACTGAGATTTTTGAGTGTCAGCATGTAGGATCCTCTTTTTCTGAAACATAGTTATCATATTTATACCATAGTTTGTTCACTT
>CDYU01017905.1_pt1 | contig 10845 bp, 14 predicted proteins | sample 480701 | NCBI WGS metagenome assembly CDYU01 (sample SAMEA3182105, study PRJEB8094) | gut metagenome | biome: human; feature: gut; material: Stool; isolation source: human stools | place: Canada | collected 2013-02-26 | reverse complement strand
TCAAGCTCTGTCCGCAGACTGTCCAGCACATCCGGCGTGATCTCTGTCCCGTTCTGGATAATGCCCGCTGACTGCTGTATCACATGCTGGCTCACATCAAAGACCGCCAGCACGATATTGAAGGTATTCGTCAGGATCATCACAGCCACAAAGGTTTTGAACACCCACTTAAAAAACATCCATGTGTCAACTTCATGGAGGTTGTTGCGTTCTATGAGCATCTGTATCAGTTCATAGGTCATAACAAAAGTGAGGATGACCCCGGCGATTGGCAGAATGGCAGTTTCGGAGATCTGTCGTATCATGGAAAAGACCCCGGCGTTCCAGTCCGCCGGGGTCGTGCCTACCTGTGTGGCGATCTCGCCAACGCTCTGATTGACGTTATCGAAAAGGCCATCCAGATTTCCCATGATACCATCGACGAGCAGACCTTTCAGCCATTCAACGATTGCGTCGATGATAAAGTCCATACATCAGCTCCTTTTCTGGAAAAGGGACAACGGGTGACACTTAGCTGAACAGGCCGGACAGCAGAGGGATAAGCTGAAGGCCGATCAGAACGACACCGCCGCCCGCCATGAGCTGCTTAATGCCCTGTGATTTTGCCGCAGGGTTATCCGACCCGTAACCTTCCAGAAGGTTGATGACGCCCCATACCGCCAGACCAGCGCCAAGAGCCATGACCAGAATTTTAAGAATGTCGATTGCCTGATTGAAAAATTCCATATACGTTCCTCCATTTTGTTTGTTTGATGGTTTTGGGTACAAAAAAAGCCGCCCACATCGGCGGCGCTTCGGGTCATCATGGCCCGAAGTTACACAAACTCGTCGCTGTCCAGATCATCGAAATTCAACAGGTCAGCTTCTTCGTCCGTGTCGGAGCCGTCCACTTCGTACACCGTGTATTCGTCCTCCGGCTTTAGTCTCAATGGCCGGTGGCGGAACAGGCTTTCCAAGCGGAAGGCGTTTTTCTTTTTATCAAATTCGGCTGTGTACTTGTAATTCGGGTGCTTTTTCAAGTCATACTTCGGGGACAGGAAAGGCGGGAGCCCCCGAAGCTGCAAGATACATTTATCTCCGGGCATGGTGGTGATCTCGCTGGTGGTCATCAGCTCCCGGCCAAGCCGCTGCATATTCTGGCTGTAACTTTCAGACTGTCCACGGCTTCGGCCCTCGGTCTGCATAGAGATGGTGGCCTTGCCCAGCCAGTTTTCCGAAATATCCTTTAGGGTGGAAGCCTCCCGGCCTCCGAGGAACACGATACTGTCCATGTTTCCCATGATGGTTTCGGAATGGTCTTTGTACAATGCCTTGCACTGGCTCATTGCCTGATAAAAAAGCGTCAGGCTGATCTCACGGGAGCGGATGACAGCCACGATTTTTTCCAGCCCCGGCACCTGTCCGGTGTTGGCAGCCTCGTCCCATAGCACCCGCACATGGTAGGGCAGACGCCCGCCATAGGTGTTATCAGCCCGTTCACACAGAAGGTTGAACATCTGCGAAAAAGCGAGGGCAACCAAAAAGTTGTAGGTGGTATCCGTGTCGCTGATAAGAAAGAACAGCGCCGATTTTTCATCCCCCAGCTTATCCAGCTCCAGCTCGTCATAAGACATGATCTCCCGAAGCTGGGGAATATCAAAAGGAGCCAGTCTTGCACCGCAGGAAATCAAGATGCTTTTGGCTGTCTTGCCAGAGACGAAAAGTCAAGGACTTTTTCATCAAATTCAAAAAGAAGTCACATTTTGCGGACTTCCTCACGGAGCATACGCTTGATTTTGTCCTCCATCGTCTCCTTGGCGGTCTCGCTGAAATGGACACGGACGATATAGGTGGTCTTGCCAATCTGCTTTCTGACAGTAGGGCAAGTGGCGGTGTTGGTTGCGGTATTGTTCATTCAAAGTCCTCCTGTAAATGAAAAATGCCCGGTGACTGTTCATCATCGGGTGATGTCGGTATGAGGGAACAAGGCAAGGCGGCAACATTAAGGTATCTATAAAAACCTTGCCGTCTTTGCCACGCTTGCCGTGTTCCTGTTGTCAGTCTCGGAGATAGCAGACCCATGCTGTGCCGTCTTTCTCGGTCACAAGTCTGTCCCCGATACGGCTCTTTGCCGTTCTCATGGTGCGTGAGGAAATCCCACGCTCATTGACTGCCTTTTCCAGTTCTGCGCTCGGCATACGCTTTCCGTCCGCAAGCAGTTCCAGAATGAGCATTTGCGCCTGTGCGGTCTTGCTCTCGGTCTTGGCGGTGTCCGTCCCGGCAAGAAGCTCGTCAGCGGTAATGTCATAAGCCCCTATCCATTCAAAACCTTTCTCGTCTCCCAGAGAAAAGGCAAGAGACTGACCGGGCGGCGCAAGGGAGCTTTTCTCATGGATAAGCACCCTCGTTGTGGGACTGTCCTTCAGCTTGCCAATAAACAGCAGACTGCGGACTGCCGCCGTAATGTCGATAGACCCCAATCCCCGGTAGGTGCTTTGCGTTCCTGCGGCTTTGTTCAGGTGTCCAATCAGCACGATAGCGCACCCGGTAGCCTGTGCAATGTCTCCCAAACTGCGGAATATCGGGCGCACCTCGTTTGCTCTGTTCATGTCCACATCTGCGCCCAGAAACGCCTGTACCGGGTCAATGATAACCAGCCTTGCGTTGTTTTCCCGGATTGCCCTTGCTATGCGCTCATCGGCAAGGGTCAGCGGTGTGTCCCTATCGTCAATGACAAGCACTCGTTCAAGGTCTGCGTCAGCTTCCATCAGCCGGGGCTTAACGGTATCGCCCAAACCGTCCTCGGCGGTCTGATAGATGATGTTGAAAGGCTCAAGGGTCTCCATACCAGGTAAAGGCTTTCGGTTGGTGCAAGCCGCCGCAAGACGCATGGCAAAGTAGGTCTTACCCTCGCCGGGGTTGCCCTGTATAATCGTCAGCTTTCCAAAGGGGATATAGGGAAACCATAGCCAATCCACGCTCGTAAGCTCCACATCTGCCATGCGGAGCATGGGAACAGGCTGGGCGGTGGGCAGCTCTCGCAGCGTGATTGTCTCGGCTATGAATTTGCGGCTGGGAATGTCCCCTTGCTGACGGAGAACATCGTTCCAGTCTTTCCTTGCCGGGACAAGGCGAATGACGGCGATCTCACCGGGAATGTCCTGTGCCAGTCGGGTGCAGGCTTCACTTCCTGCGGTGTCGCTGTCAAGGCAGAGGAACACTTTTCGGGTGTCCTTGCGTTCAGAAAGAAAACGGTCAAGGGCTTTGCCTGAAACGCCGCCCAGGGCAAGGTAGCTCCTTGTCTGCCAGTCCTGCGGATAAAGGCAGATAAAGGACAAAAGGTCAATCGGTGCTTCAAAGACAAAGAGCTGGTTGCCGTTTCCCTCATAGTGGAACGGATAGGATTTGTCAGACCCGGCAATGTCCTGTCTGAATGGGTCTGCCGTTCCTCGCACATGGGCGTATCTCGGCGTACCGCTTCGGTCTCTGCCGACAAACACAACATTGTGCCGCTTTGCGTCCTCGTAAATATCCCCGGAAAGAAGAAAAGCCTCAACAAGCGTTTTGTTGAGACCTCGGCTTTCGCAAAGATATTGAATTGCTCTGTCGGCTGTTCTATTGTGCAAGGGCAAGTGAAACGCTGTGGGCGGTGCTGTGCTGGCTTCGCTCTGTCCCTCGGCGCTTTCGCCGGTTAAGAGCTGGACTGCTTCGGGAAAGGACTTGCCGTAAAACTCCATGACAAAATCAATGGGATAGCCGCCCTTGCTCTGGCTGTGGCGAAACCACTTGTTTCCCCGGACGGTCAGGCTGTCATGTTCTTTCCAGCGGTATTCCCGTCCGCTTTTGATAAGCGTCTCTCCCTGTGTGCGGAGAAAATCTTCCAGACTGACGGCGTTTGCCCGGTCAATCTGTGCTTGGGTGTACTGCATGGGCGTCCTCCTTACTTCTTGAAAACAGCGCATCGTCTGCAAATGCCATGCTCACGCTCGTCCAGCGTGTAGGGGCAGTTCGCACATTCCTCGCCGTACTGTCTCATGATAACAGGCAGATAGCCCAGCTCCTGCAACATATCAATCTGGCGGTCGGTGAGGGTGGCTTCAAAGGCAAGGCATTTCCGGGTGTGTTCGTCCAGCTCGATCAGGTCGGAAAGCGGTCTGCCATCGGTCAAAGCTTCTCCGCTCAAAAGGCGTTTTGCCGTTCTGCGGATGGGGTTGTACTCGTTCTTCCAGTCGTATTTTTTCATCGTGTCATATCCTCCTTTTTGTGTCGTGTTTTGGGTCGATTTTGGAGCTTTTGTTCCTCTGTGCGCTCGTTAAATCGGGCAGCAGTATCTACACATGACTTGACCTTCCAAAGGCGGTGTAAATCGTCTCTGACAGCCTTAAACTCGCCATAGGTGGTTTCGTGCGCCTGTTCCAGCTCGTCATACTCGTCGGACAGCTTTTTCATATCCACCTTGCCGTCTGGGAACTCCCCGGTCAGCTTTCGTCTGGCGGCGTAGAACTGTATCAGTTCCGCTTCATGCTCTGCCTTGTACTTGGCTCTGGGCTTCTCAAACTTGATTTTCTGCAAGCCGTCATAGACAGGCTTCAAGTTCTGGAAAGCAGCGGAGCTGTCATAGAGCTGCTTGATTTCTTTCATTCGTGCGGTCTGCCCGTCCAGCGTTTTCTTCAAGCTCTCTGTGGTGGAGCTGTGTTCATTGACACGGCTTTCCAAATCTTCAAGGTTGTAAATGCCGTTTGCCCGGAGATAATTGAAAGTCTCGTTCATCTCCTTTAGGTTGCTGATTTTGCCTTTCTGGGAATAAGCCCCGGCTTTGCGCTGGGTGTAGTAGGCGTTCAGCAGAGAAACAAGGTTGGGTGCCTGCGGCTTGGCAAGCTCCGCTTTTGCTTCGGCAATCCAATCAAACAGGAGAGCGATTTTCTTCTTGATGTCCCGGATAACGGCATTGGTTGCTCTGATCCAGCGGTTGAACTCGCCTTTCTCGGTGCGTATGCCTTTCTTCTCCATTGCCCGGACGGTTGCGCCCTCATGGACGGTGGGAAGAAGCTCCACGCCCTGACGCTCATAGCTTCGGTGGTCGATACGAACATCAAGCCCTTTCTCCGCAAACTTGGCGTTGCATAGTTCCGCCCATGTCTGCCGCCAATGTTCCAGCGTTTCGGGACTGCCCCAGTCGGTAGTGGGAACGGCATTGAAAACATACTCGCCGTTCTGGTCTCTGATACGATTTCCGTCCTCGTCCAGCTCGTACACTCGTCGTTGCTTTAGCCCCCATTTACCGTCCTGCTCGATGGGGCGGATGGGACAAAGCACATGGAAGTGTGGGTTTGGTATGCCGCCGTCCTCCCGGTCTGGCTGGTGTACGGCGAAGTCAACCACCATGCCACGGCTCACAAAGTTCTCCAATAAAAATCGCCTTGCAAGAGCGATGTTTTCCTCAAGGGAAAATTCATTCTGCAAGGCAATGTCAAAGCTGTATGCAAGCTGGGCGTTCTTTCCACGCTCGGCTTTTTCCACGGCGTTCCATAGGGTCTGGCGGTCTGCGTATTCTGGCGGTGCATGGGACGGCAAGAGAATGTCAGAGCAGATCACGCCGCCCTTGCGGGTGTAGTCGCTGTATTCGCCGTAATACTCGCTATACAATCGCTCCCCGGCACGGTAGGCGGCAGAAGCAATAGCGGACTGTCCTGCGCTTCGCTTAGTCTGCGTGACGCTCAGATGAAATAGTGCCATCGGCTTTCAACTCCTTTTCTCTGTTCGCTTGGTTGGTGTGAGTAATCGCCATGTGACGGACGGCTCGCTGGACTTCGGACAGAGAAAAGATGTACTCCATCAGCTCTGTCATTTCGGTGCGTGTGAGATCTTTGACCTCCGGGGCAAGGCTCTCAATCGTGCCGCCCAGATTGCAAAGACGATGGGTGCGTTTCTGCCTTTCGCCTTTCTCCAGATATTTCTTTCTGTTCTCAAGACGGTTGAGCTTGTGCTTCTCCTGTGCAAGCTGCGTCTCGGCTCGTTCCTTTTCGGCTCGGAGCTGTTCAAGGGTTTTCGGTTTTGTCATTGTGATTGACCTCCTTTTTTGATTTTTGGGATAAAAAAAGACCGTCAACTTTTCGCATAGTGCGACCAGTCAACGGTCAGTTTTTCGGTATTCAGTTTTTCAAACTTGCTGGCGGCGAACAGCATTTTATGCTGTTTGCGGACGGCAAGTCCACAAGGGATAGCCGCTTTAGCGGCGCAAGGGGGTGTAGCCACCTTGACGGAACGAAGTGACGCAACATTCTCGGTCAAGCAGTTTTCTTCTGCTGACGGAGAATGAAGCTCCGCAGGACGCACGATACTCCCGATAGGAGAGTATAGAAGTGCGCCCTTAGAGTTCTAAGGGTATTTTTAGATAATTGGGAATGTTTCTTTGTCAAACTGCGTAACATTGAACACGATACGCCACTCGACATCATCACCAACCGGTTCAAAGTGCAGAGCAGAACAAGCAGCATGAAGTTTTTCTTGTGAATTTGTTCCATATATAACTGCTGTCGGACCATCTGCACCACCAATAACACCAACAACAAAACAGGAACTACTGCCAACTGGACGGAACGAATGATCGTCTGGTGTAACTTCTATCGGTCTATCGCCTTCATCACAGTCAAAAACCGAAATGTTCTCCATCGGTTCAGGGGTAAGTGTATAACTCATGGCAATATAATGTGTCGGATAAATCCAGCGATCAGAACCAAAACTATTTTGAGGAACTGTCTGCTGTTCTATTTCCTGCACGGTCAGTGTATGGGTTATTCCGCTAACAGGATGGGAAAACATAAATGAATCTCCGGGTGCGTGAACTTTGAAATGTGAGCCTGGAACTTGTCCTGGTTGCTGCTCCATTGTAAGAAAAAGTTTATTGATTTCAGGGTGATGCTTGGTTCCCCAAGGAAATACGTCTCTGCATATGACCCAGCCATAAGTACTATCCAGCCCATAATGGTCGATTGCCCATTTTGCTTCCAACTCATTGATAACGCCATCTGGCAGACAAGGATTAAAGCTCACAGCGCAGCCATGGGTTGTCTGTAATATTTTCTCGTTTAACTTCAAGCAAGGTTTGAAGTTAAAACAAAGTGGGTTTTCCCATTCCATCTGCATCTGTTGCTCACGGGTAAAATTTTCACATGAGTCATTTTCCCAGTCCAGATTCCATTTTTTCATGAAGTCACGGATGCTTTCTGAATCAACTCGCATACAAAAATCAACGACAAGTCCTTTGCTACATGAATAAGCTGCCGGAATTACCCAATGATATCCAGCCCAATCGAATTGTTTATCCAGCTTGATCTCTTTTCCGGCACGGTCTTTACCTCGATGTCCCCAGAAATCTCCATCAAAGTAGACCTTCCATTCAGGGGCAACCAATTCTGCCTCTGAAGTCATATCATTATCGTAATAATCTTCTGTGTATTTAATCTGACTGTAATCAAAGGAAGATTGCAGGTTTTTGATATATGTCCACGGTTGTTCCATAGGCAACAAATTCATCTTCTCTGAAATTTCCGATAAAGTTTGCTGTTGTTCCTGGGTTGTAGGGTTTTCATTGAGAAAGGCTTCAAACTGTGCTTCGTTCCACATCCACGCTTGTTCCACTGCCGCCACATCACCACAAGCCAGTATAAGCCGCAGAAAGTCGGTAAAATTTTCAGCTACTGGATGAACATAATCAGGAGAAGTATTCATGGGGCTGACAGAGAAAACCATCTCTCCAAATCCACGAATGAAACAGAAGTGGATACCATCTATCCCTGCCCATCCAAAAACCGATGCCCCTTTTGGGGTACAAAAATAATTTGTATTATCCTCACGGAGTTCAACTCCCACAGGACTTAAATCGACACCCCGCTGTAAAAATTTTTTCAAAATTCTATTCATTAAGCATCCCCCCATAAAATTAGTGCTATCACGCTCTTTATTGTAGTAAATTTTATCACAAGAGTGTGAATAAATCTACTGGCGAATGCTGAAACCGCCCGAACAGTTTCTTTCTGCTCAGGCGGCTTTCTTCATCTATTTTTCTTTCTTCTGCTGCACTTGTTCATGGGCTTCCTGCTGAACATCAGCCCAGCGGAAAAGCCATACTTGAAGTGACTTTCACTTTCTTCACATTGGGCGATTGCTGTCTGCGCCCGGAGTTCCTGCACCAGCTCATAGTCCTCTTTGCTGAGCCGCTGGGACAACTGCTCCATGAGCTTTTCACAGGCTATGACTGCCTTTCGGTATTCCGGTGATGTAGGTACAACTGTCTCGCAGGGATAAAACTCCCCATTATACATGGCTTCCAAAATCATAGCTTTACCTCTCTCAACAGTAGATTAGTTCCGTCTTGATGATTTCCTCTGCCCGGCAGCGGATGGAGTTCATTGACTGCACCCATAACATCTGATTTTCCGCTTTCATGGCTTCGGTCACGCCCTCGGCTTTCATCATCTGCCGGATAATCAAGTCCAGCCTGTCTGCCGCCTGCTCGTTCAGATCGGCAACGACGGTGTGGAGCCTGCCGGACAAAATTAGCTCGTTGTAAAGCATGGGACGGTGCAATTTCAGATAGGACTGGTGCAAGCGTCCCCAATGCCCAATAGGTCGGCGTTCCTCCGGCAGCTTCAAGTCCGGCACATAGTAGTCGCCCACCAACACATAGTCCATACCGTTCTCATGGATTCTCGGTTTCAACTCTTTCATAAAATCACGCTCCCTTTCTCGGTCCCAGCTGCGGCAAACTGCTCACCGGGATAAATACCCCTCTGGCAATATCCTCGGTGCGGATTGCCTGTTTTCTGGCTTCAATCTCCGCTTTTTTCTTGGCTTTCGTGCGCTCCTCATACTCTTTCTGTTTACCATTGGCTTTCCGCTTCAAGTAGTTCTGATGAAGCCTGTCTTTGCGTTCCTCACGCTTGCGGATTTCTTCTAATTCCTCTGGGGTAAGCTCCACTTCTCCAAACGCCGGAGGAACGAATCGCCCGACAAAATTGAAGTAAATCTCGACCTCCTGTGTGGTCTGTATACTGCCTTTGCGGTCACGCTCATGCACAAGGATTTTCTCGATAAACTCGTTGAGCATGGCAATGGTCAGCTTGTCGAAGTTCTCATATTTATCAATCAGAGCGATAAAACGGTCAGCGTCCTTTTCGTGCTTCTCATAGCTCTTGACTGCCTTTTCCAGAACAGAGATTTCAGCGGTAAGCTCGGACTGTTCCTTTTCGTATTGAGCGTCCAGAGTGGCGTATCTGCTGTCGGACAGCTTTACTAAAATGTTGTCCTCATAGATTTTGCAGAGCAGGACTTCCAGCTCGGAAACTCTCTGCTTTGCTGTGGCAAGGCGTGTCCGCTGTTTCCTGACCTCTGCCGTCTGCTGACTTGACTGCACTTCCTGCACCACACGTACAAACTCGGCTCGGTCATGCTTGGCATACTCGGCAATAGCTTTGAGCATTTCGGAAACAAGGGACAGTACCACATCTTCATTGATACGGTGCTGGGTCTTGCAGAGTGTCCCGCAAGGAACTTTTGTGTACTGTGAGCAGGTGTATTGAGAAATGCGCTTGCCGTTGTTGGTGCGGTGGACATACATCTTGCCGCCGCAATCGGCGCAATAGAGCAAGCCTGTGAGGGGAGCTGCTTCGCCCCAGCCGTCCGGGTACGGTCATACTCCCGCTGCTTTTCAAGGTTTCTCGCCCGGTACTCCTTTGAATACTGCCGGTGGTAGGCGCGGCTCTTTTCCTTTTTGGCTTCTTCGATTTCCTCCCGCATTTGCCGGATTTCCTGCTCGGTCGGTTCTGCAAGCTGTGTCACTTCATTCTCAAACTTGCCGATGTAATTGAAATATATGCTGATGTGCTGGATTGCGTATCTCGCCCTTTTCTGGTCGCGCTCATGCACTTCAATCCGGCTGATAAACTCGTTGAGAATGGCGGGGGTAAGGTCGGTAAAGGCGGCATGGCGTTCCGTCAGCTTCAAAAACTTCTGCGCCCGTCCTCCCGCGTTCTCGTAAGCGGATAGCTGCTCTTGGAGCGTGGCAAGCTCCGCTTTCAGCGCGTAGTATTCTTCCGAATACTTCTGCGACATCTGCTCATAGCGGTCTTGCGGGATCGTGCCGAGGGCGTTGTCCTCATAGAGCTTATTCAGCACCTTGTCAATCTGTTCAAGGCGCGTCGTGATTTGCGGAATACGCTTCTGCTGCTTTTTGGTCTGGTCGGTCTGCTGCATGGCAAGGTTCTTTTTCACTAAGACTTCAAACTCTGCCCGGTTGCTGATAGAATAGTCCTCGATTTTCTTCAGCACATCTGCGATGGTCTGCATGAGCAAGTCCGCGTCCATGATGTGCGGGGAATGGCATTTTGGGTTCTTGGCTTTCCCCTTGTGGTACTCGCTGCAAAAAGCAACGTGCCGCTTGCCGCCGTTCCGGTAATCTATACGAATGTGCATTTTTGCGCCGCAGTCCTTACAGAAAAGCAAGCCGGACAGAGGGTGGATTTCCCCGTCCCCATTGGGGCGTCTGACGGGTGCGTTTTCCAAAATCCGCTGTACGGTTTCAAAATCGCTGCGGCTGATAATCGGCTCATGCACATTTTCTGTGATGTGCCACTGGCTCCGGTCTACATAGTGGTTATGTTTATCCCGGAAATGCTTTGTAGTCTTGAAGTTGACTACATCGCCGCAATACTCCTGCCGTGTGAGGATATTGGTCAAGGTGGCTTTGTTCCACTTGCAGCGGTTATCCTCGTTGAGCGTCTTATTTTTACAGGTTCCCCGCCCTCGGTCTTTCATATAGAAAGTGGGGGTTGGGATTTGCTCCTGTGTCAGATATACGGCGATTTG
>CDYU01001818.1_pt1 | contig 10846 bp, 9 predicted proteins | sample 480701 | NCBI WGS metagenome assembly CDYU01 (sample SAMEA3182105, study PRJEB8094) | gut metagenome | biome: human; feature: gut; material: Stool; isolation source: human stools | place: Canada | collected 2013-02-26 | reverse complement strand
TAAGCTGGTCCTGGTCAAAAGCGTTCGCAGAACGCGCAGCCACAGAATGAAATTCTGTGTTCAAAGGGGCTTGGGGGCGCTGCCCTCAACAAGCAAGCGGAGAGGAAAATCACGGAGGGATTTTCTTCTCTGCGGGCCTGTGTGTATTAACACAGGCATTGCTTGCCTCTTTTCTCCGAAAATGAAAAGAACCAGTGAGAGAATCGTTAAATTTCACTCACTGGCTCAATTCGTTTCAAATTTTTTTGACAACTCTGTCAGTTCTTTCACCGTTTCCTGGGTGTGATGCAGCAGGGTGTCACGCATTTCTGGCGGACAGCTGGAATAAAGCATTTTCATCTGATTGACACCTTCATCCTCCAGAGAAACATCTGGATTTATAAGTGTATCTAAAGAGATATGCAGGACCTTGGCCAATGCTCTCAAAATCAAATAAGAAGGATTCATTTTCCCCTTTTCGATATTGGCGATTTGCTTTACAGAAACATGGCTCAAATCAGATAGCTCCTGTTGTGTTAGCTCTTTATTCTTTCGGGCTTCCCGCATTTTCTGCCCTAAAGCAGTTAAATCATCAATCGGCATAATCGTTCACCTCAATAACATTGTATCGTTCTGGTTTGTGCAAAGGAATAACCTAATTATGCCTGATGAACGGTAAGATTATGCTGATTTTTGTAGAGTAATAGGTAGGGATAAACTTGTATTCTTCGAGAAGACGAAATATAATATTTTAGGAGGTGCAAAATGGACTACATAACATTAAAAGAGGCAAGCCAAAAATGGAATGTTACGCCGCGCCAGATAAATTATTTGTGTACATCTGGGCGCATCCCCGGTGCTGTAAAAATGGCGACGATTTGGCTTATTCCTAAAAATGCAGAGAAGCCAGTAGACAGGCGGAGAAAAGAAAACAAATCTCAGTGAGGTTTCTGTGACATTTGGGTGATACACTGAAAATGAAGGAGTGTGATACCATGCGAATTTTAGTAGTCGAGGATGATCGACTTTTGAATAATACTTTATGCTATAACTTGAATACTGCGGGCTATGCGGTGGATTCTGCGCTGACAAAATCAGCGGCCGGTAGTTTCTTGACAGAGCAGGACTATGACCTAATTGTGCTGGATGTAAATTTGCCGGATGGGAACGGTTTTGACTTCTGCCGGGAGGTAAAAGAACGCCGTCCCGATACCGCTATTATCTTTCTGACCGCAAATGATATGGAAAGCGATATGCTCAAAGGGTATGAGCTGGGTGCAGAAGATTATGTGACAAAACCTTTCCCTATGAGTGTCTTTCAAAAGAAACTGGCGGTAGTGCTAGGGAGGCTGACAAAACAATATGGTGGTGATACTTATGAGGATGACATACTGACCATCAATTTTTCAGAAATGAGTGCTACTCTATCAGGAAAGCCACTTACATTCACACCACTGGAATATCGACTTTTGAAAATTCTGATGAAAAATCCACAGATTGTTTTGACCCGGCAAGTCTTGTTGGAAAAATTGTGGGACGCAGACGGAAATTTCGTGGATGAACACGCTCTGACTGCGGCTATCAGCCGGGTACGAAACAAAATTGAAACACCCGACCGTCAGTACATCAAAACGGTATATGGTATGGGTTATATGTGGATTGGAGGGGTGCTGAAATGAATGGGCGAAAACTCTCTGTCAACAAAGCCTGTCTCTTTTTAGCTGTTCTCCTGCTGGTGGCAATGGGGACGGTTTCAGCAGCTTTGTATGGGCTAACTCAGAATATAACCGCTGTCTGGTATGTAGTATTGTTCGGCATCTTTGTGCTGCTTTGCGCTGTTTGTTTTATGGTGCTGGTTCGGCGTAAACTGGCAATGTTCTCCGATAGCTTTTGTAGTCTGATAGATAATATGTTGTCCGGGAATATGCAGCCGAAACAGATTATTGAAGAAGAAAGTCTTTTCTATAAAATTGAATATCGGCTGAACCGTTTATATGAAGTCATGCAGGAAAACAAGAACAGCATTGCACAAGAACGGGCTGACCTGCAAGAACTGATTTCCGACATTTCTCATCAGGTCAAGACCCCGATTGCGAACTTGAAAATGATTAACAGCACCCTGCTTGAAAATGAAGTCCCTGTGCAAAAGCAAAAAGAGTTTCTTACAGCACAGGCCAGCCAACTTGATAAACTGGATTTTCTCATGCAGATGATGATTAAAACCTCTCGTCTGGAAGCAGGTGTCATTTCTCTGGAAAAGAAAAGCCAGCCGCTTTATGACACGCTTGCCGCCGCATTGGGCGGTATTCTTCTGAACGCCGAGAAAAAACAGATCAATGTTCAAGTGGACTGCCCGGAGAACTTGGTCGTTTCCCATGACAGAAAATGGACAGGTGAAGCATTGTTCAATATTTTGGACAATGCGGTGAAATATACGCCGGAGGGCGGTCAAATCCGTGTTTCGGTTGAAAGTTGGGAAATGTATGTGAAAATCGACATTGCAGATACAGGCATTGGCATTTCAGAACAGCATCAGGGAGCAATTTTCAAGCGTTTCTATCGAGAGGACATCGTACATGATGTAGATGGAATTGGTATTGGTCTATATCTGGCTCGTGAGATCGTAACCTTGCAAGGCGGTTATATCCGGGTAACATCCGAGGTTGGGAGGGGTTCAACTTTTTCCGTCTTTCTGCCTCGACAATAAAATAAGTACGCTAAAAAACAAAATGTCACAGACCTATGACATTTGAGATTTAATTAAACAGAGGTATTTTGTTTCCCGTGACATTTCTGTGAGGTTTACCTTTTATGATAGAGCCATCAAAAAGAAAGGGTGGTGTTCTATATGAACATATTACAAACGACAGATTTGAAGAAATATTACGGCACCGAACCGAACATTACAAAAGCATTGGATGGCGTGACCCTATCCATTAAGGAAGGTGAATTTGTTGCCATTGTTGGTACTTCCGGCAGCGGTAAGTCTACTTTGCTGAACATGATGGGCGGGTTAGATACGCCAACTTCCGGCAGTATTAAAGTAAAAGGGAAAGAATTATCGAAACTCAAGGATGAACAGCTTACCATCTTCCGCAGACGTAACATCGGGTTTATCTTTCAGAATTACAATCTTGTTCCTGTGCTGAATGTCTATGAAAATATTGTCCTGCCGGTGGAGCTGGATGGTGATACCGTGGACAAGCGGTTTATGGATGAAGTAGTGAAAATGCTGGCTCTCGATGGGAAGCTGAACAGTATGCCTAACAATCTGTCCGGCGGCCAGCAGCAGCGTGTAGCGATTGCCCGCGCCCTTGTTTCCAAACCAGCTATTATACTTGCAGATGAACCGACAGGCAATTTGGATAGCCGGACAAGTAGTGATGTTCTTGGTTTGCTGAAAGTTACAAGTCAGAAGTTCCATCAAACGCTTGTAATGATTACCCATAACAATGAAATTGCCCAGCTTGCCGACCGAATTATCCGTATTGAGGACGGAAAAATCGCACAGTGACAGGGGGTGACATTGATGGATGATATTTTATTTGGGAACAATAATCAGGCAACAATCAATCGTCTTGCCAAAAGAAGCTACCGCGCTAATAAGCAGAGAAATGTTTTCGTTACCATCGCATTATTCTTGACCGCCTTTATGATTACATCTGTATTTAGTTTGGGGTGCAGTTATTTTGAAACCTATCAAATGCAGCAAATTCGTGCGATGGGCACGACTGCGGATGTGGCAATTACAAGTCTCTCAGAAGAACAATATGAAGAATTGAGCCGATCCAGCTTGGTATCCGTAGTTGGTGTCAGTCAGAGATTGGGCAGCATTGATACATCTGGAATGGACGATGCCCTGCTGAGTATTACTTGGATAGACGAAACAGAATGGCAAGAACACCGTGTACCAACAATTTCGGATATACACGGAGATTATCCGCAAGCAAAAAATGAAATTATGCTCCCTACATGGGCTTTGCGTGCAATGGGGATTGATGATCCACAGATAGGGATGAATATTTCCCTTTCCTATCAACTCGGAACAGATTATCAATATATCTCCGATGAATTTGTTTTGTCGGGCTATTATACAGATTATTCGGCTTCACGTGCAGGCAACCGTGGTGCCGCTTATGTTTCGGAGCTTTTTGCAACACAAACAGGGCTTCCCTTTGATAGTGTGTCTACCGCAATGATTTCTTTTTCTGATGACAGTAATGCCCTGCGATCCTGTGAAAAACTAAAACGGAAGATTTCGTTTACAGAAAGTCAGTCCTTTGAAATTGTACCTATTGCTCAGAGCAATTCCACCACCATTGTTCTTCCACTGGCTGCTATTATCGTCTTTATCATTATCAGCGGCTATTTGCTGATTTATAACATTCTGTATATCTCAATTTCAAGAGATACACAATTCTATGGACAGCTTAAAACGATAGGCACGACAAAAAGACAAATCAAGCGGATCGTGCGTTCTCAAATATTCAGAACGGCGGTGATCGGTATTCCCAGCGGCCTGATTGTCGGTGGTATTGTTTCGCTTGGACTTGTTCCGTTTGCCATGAATATAATGTACTCAGGCGATACAGACCTTGGGGAGATAGTGTCCTTTTCCCCCATTATTTTTGCGGGTGCCGCAATCTTCACATTTTTTACTGCAATCATCGGCAGCATGAAACCAGCGAAAATAGCTGCAAGTATTTCTCCTGTTGCGGCTTCACGCTATACGGAGGCAAATACAAGGAGTTACCGAGATCATAAGAGCCATAGAACAAAATTATCTCGGATGGCACGAGATAATATTTTTAGAAACCCTAAAAGCGCTTTCCTTACTTTTGCGTCCTTATTTTTAGGCTTAATATTGTTTTTGGTTTCTGCTGGTCTACTATCAAGCCTAAGTCCCGACAATTTTGTAAATCAATGGGGAGAAAGTGATTTCGCATTGACTTACAGCATTTCCGAAGAAGGAAACCTGCTCTCTGATGAAATGTTGCAGCAAATTGAAACAATGCAGGGAATTGAAAATCTGCGCGTCACTTATTCTGCTTCACCGTGGCCCACTATGGATGTCATTTACGACGAAAATGTATTCGGGAAATATATTGATTCCTTGGATGGCGTATCAGGTCTTGATTTTTCAAATGCGGAAACACGAAAAAACTATACAGATAATTTTTGGAGCGGCGTTTACGGAATAGATTCCAGATATATCGAAGAACTTAATAAAACGCTTGATAAGCCTATTGACTTAACCGCCTTTGAAAAGGGAGAGTTGGTGGTTTTGTCCGCTATGACGGATGATGAGGGAAACCTATTGATTCAGCCAGGGCAAGCAATCACCGTTGTCGGTGAGTCCGGGGAACAGGTCTTTACAGTGGCAACTGGCTTTCTGGACGCTGATTTTCAGAGTGGTCGAGGAAATGAGAGAGGTACTGCCCCTGATTTGTATATCAGTAAGCAGGCAATAGAGAAGTTGTCTGGAGAAACCAAAATCTTTCGGATTGCTTTTGATACGATTGATAGCAGTTATGACAAAGGGATTATGGAGCAGCTTCAATCCATTACTGCTTCGTCACCGGGCATTACGATTCTGTCACGATATGAAAAGCAGCAAGAAATGGCCGGATATTTGCTGACCTCAAGGATTATAGCCGCAGGGTTGTCCGCTGTATTTTTGCTGATAGGAATTATGAATTTCATTAACACAATGGTTGTTAGTGTAAATACTCGGAAACATGAATTTGCAACACTTGAAAGTATAGGAATGACGAAAAAGCAAATTAGAAATGTATTGCTTTGGGAAGGCGTGTATTATTGGAGTATTTCTTTCCTACTGCTTGCCACACTGGGAACAGCGATATATATTCCAATATACTCAGCCTTTAGAAGAATGGTTCCTTATGCAGCTTTTCACTATCCTGTAATTTCTCTGTTGGTTGTCGCAGCTATTGTTTTGCTGGTCTGCTTGGCAACCCCCGTCATAACTTTCATGCAAAATGTTAAGCAAAGCGTTGTAGAGAGACTGCGGCAGAATTAAATATTTGCGATGAAAACCGGGAGATTATTCTCCCGGTTTTTCAAATCTCACAGGTTTGTGAGATTTCAGCCCATTATTCTGTCGAAACAGCGTGTGTCAGTGACATTTCTGTGAGGATTGCTTGTTAAGATAAGCGCAAAAGGAACAAGCTGCCGCACGACGGCAAAAGAAAAAAAGCCGTCGTACAGCAGCCTATCAACACGCCCATTTGAAACGGCGGCTTTGATTTTCAGAGCCGCCGTTTCTTTGCGATTGCACAAACCAATGACGACTTGCAGGGACACGGTAGCCGATTGGAGGTTAATTTACCGTGTCCCGTTTGCTTTTTCAAAGCTCACATGATCTACATCAGTTAAAAAAAGCATTGCTCCTCCTCCGGGCAAGTATAATATTGTATCGGCATTATCGTTCTATGTAATTCGGTATAATAATGGCTGTTCTTGGCGCGCCAGTTTTCCCCCACGGAAATCTGGCGTTTTTTGTTGCCATTTTTTCGGAGATGACCCGGTTGTCTGCCGGTGTCGGTCTCCACCTCCATTCGATTCACCCGTCAATCACCCGTGAATCGAAATGGAGGTACATAATGAAGAAAATTAACCTTCGGGAACTTTATCCTGATGTTTATACAACAGACTTTTTTGTAGATGTGACAGAGGAAGTAATGGAGACTATTCGAGTAGCTGAACGTGCGGAGGCTGCGTATGAGCGAAAGATGTATCGTTATAAAGCACAGTATTCTCTGGATTGCGAGAATGGCATTGAAAATGCGGTGTTGTTGAAGCCGCAGACACCGGAGATGGTTCTGGAGGAAAAACAGTTTCAGGAGCAGGTCTATGCCGCTGTGATGAAGCTGCCGGAGAAACAGGCAAAGAGGATTTATGCCCGATACTATCTGGGAATGACGGTAAATAAAATTGCCGAAGTAGAAGGTGTAGACCCAAGCCGTGTCCGAGACAGTATCCGCCGTGGATTAAAGCAGCTTGTAAAATATTTTTGATAAAATTTCATTTGATACGCCTGTTTTTTGCCTTTTTTGTCAGTGTTAATAAGAAGGACAAGTTTTCCTCCTTCATCAGTACATTGACAATCGAATAGACAGCACAACAGGTACATAACCCATGTACGAGCGAATATGAAACGCCGCGAAGATGGAGCAGTCAGGGAGGTGATGAAAGAACTGCTTCGGAGCGATCTACGATTTCATAAAACGGATTGTGGCAGATTCGGCGCGATGACTGCATGGGGGCTTAAAGATACTTCCTCACGGCCCGCCAAAGACTTGGGGGGAACCCTGCGGCGCACGAGTAAAACGACGCCGCGGAGTTATGACAACCGCGCCAGCGGAGACCTGTTATGTTCCCATCGTCAGGGTTGCGTGGCAAATGTGACGAGAATTGAGTCATATTGAAATAGGAAGCGACTGCTCTTTTGGGTGGCCGCTTTCTATTCAAAATCAGATACCATGCGCTGGCAGTTTCGGCTGCCAGCGTATTCATGTGATTTTGAAAGCACGATGATAACCTTGACAGATTGGAGGGAATATAGTCTATGGAAAAGCTCATTACACGAAAAGAAGCTGCTGAAATCTTAGGAATCAGCATAGCAACGCTGGATGCCGCCCGTAACAACGGCTTGATCTCTTATGTGCAGTATGTTCAGAATGGCTGTGTGTATTTTACTGCGGCAGGTCTCCAGGAGTATATCGCAAAATGCACGCACAGAGCAAAACCAGTTGAGAGAAGCGCAACTTACCGTAAACCTCGAAGCGGAAGATCGTGAGCCGGTCCGTATCCTTGATGGAATCAGAGAGGTCTGATAAAACAAAGGTACAGCGCTGGAGATTATTCTTAGGAGGTGGAGGAATTGGCAAATAGAAAAATAATACTTCCTCAATATGGCACAGTCATGAAAAGAGGTGTCCTATATTATAGGACCAGAATCAAAGACGCGAATGGTAAGCTCGTAGCTATCTACGCAAAAACACCTGAAGAACTATATAACAAAGAAACGCTTGCGTTGGAACAGATTGAGAATGCTACTTTTCATCGGAAAACGCCCACAGTTGCAGAGTATTGTGAAAAGTGGCTGCTGATGCAGTCGGTTCATGTACGAGCCACTACCTTGACGGATTACACCTCAAAGGTCGGGCGGCATATTATATCGGAATTGGGAGATAAACGGATGGGAGAGGTTAGTCTGGATGATATTCAACTTGCCCTTGTTCCGGTTTCCAAGAAATCTGCATCGGTTTATAAATCTGTGGTGATCCTTTACAAGTCTATCTTTCGCGCAGCGATGGAAAGCAGGATCATTGACCATAACCCAACGATTTATCTGACAACAAAAGGTGGCGGTGTTCCTCAAGAGGAGCGTCAGGCTTTGACAGATGAACAGGTGGAGCGACTTTTGGATGCTATCCGAGATTTGCCGCCTTATGTCTTTGTCATGATCGGTTTATATGCGGGTCTGCGCCGGGAAGAAATTCTTGCTCTGCAATGGGATTCAGTATATCTGGATACGGATACTCCATATCTGACGGTAAGGCGGGCATGGCATACAGAACACAACAGACCGGTGATTTCGGATGAATTGAAAACCAAGGCTGCGGAGAGAAATATCCCCCTTCCTGTTTGCTTGGCTGAGTGTTTGAAAGCAGCAAAGGAAACTTCGACTTCGGAGTACGTGGTTTCAAACCGGGATGGCGAACCGCTGTCCTACACGCAGTTTAAGCGACTTTGGCAGTATATTGTTACGAGGACGGTCAAGGAGCGGAGCTATTATCGGTATGAAGATGGAAAAAGAGTAAAGCATACTGTCACACCTGTCTTGGGAGAAAAGGCTGCTCATAACGGAAAAGTGGTTTACAGTCTGGACTTTGAAGTAACACCCCATCAGCTGCGGCATACTTACATTACCAATCTCATTCATGCATCGGTAGATCCCAAAACGGTTCAATACCTGGCAGGCCATGAAAGCAGCAAGATTACCATGGACATTTATGCAAAGGTTAAGTACAACAGACCAGATGAGCTGGTCAGATCAATGAACTGTGCGTTTGCAAGCTGGGATGCAGCACAGTAATAACAAATAGGAAATGAAGAAGGAGCGAGGCAAGGATGTCTCGCTCTTTGTTTTACCTCAGCCGTATCTTTGATTAAATCGGGGCTTTCTGATAAAAAGAGAGTGTAGATACGGAGACTACACATTATCAAGAAAGGACGATCAAAGATGGCAAAAAAGAAAACACAGATCCCGAAGTACGGGACCATTACATTGAAAGGAATCCAGTATTACAGAACCAGGATTACGGATGCAGATGGCAAAGAGTTGAGTTTGTATGCCGCAACTTGTGAAGAATTGTATGAGAAGCAGTTAGAGGCCCGGAAGCAGGTGGAAGAAATTATCTTTCACCGGCAGCACCCGACAGTAGCCGAGTATGGAGAGAAGTGGCTGCTGATGCAGTCGGCAAAGGTGTCTGCGTCTACACTCAGAGGTTATACGAGGGATATGACAAACTATATCATAAAACCTCTGGGAGAGATGTATATGGAAGAAGTGACCGCTGACGATATTCGGCTGGCGCTTGTTCCATTGTCAAAGAAATCGGAAGGCTTATACAATAAGGTCAATATGCTACTCAAGTGCATTTTTTATGCGGCAGAGAGAAACCAAATTCTTGAACACAATCCCTGTGCGGGAATATCCGGTAAAGGCGGAAAACCGACAAAAAAGAAGGAAGCATTGACAGATCAGCAGGTAGCCGTGCTTCTGGATACAGTCAAGGGACTTCCTCCATATTTGTTTATTATGCTCGGTTTGTATTCCGGTCTGCGTCGGGAAGAAATTCTTGCACTGCAATGGGATTGTGTATTTCTGGACGAGGATACACCTTATCTATCGGTGAGGCGGGCATGGCGTACAGAGCATAACAGACCCGTGATTTCTACGGTGCTAAAGACTCCGGCGGCAAAAAGGGATATTCCGATACCGAAGTGTTTGGTGGATTGTCTGAGAGAAACGAAAGAAAATTCCATATCAGATTATGTGATTGCTGACAGCAAAGGGGAGCCGCTGGCTGCTTCGCAGTTTCAAAGAGTGTGGCAGTATGTCGTTGTCCGCTCCACTAAGCCCCGGAACTATTATAAGTATGTGAATGGGCAGAGCATCAAATACACGGTTACCCCAACGCTGGGCATGACCCAGAAAAATCAACCCAAAATCAGATATACGCTGGACTTTGATGTAACCCCGCATCAGCTGCGGCACACTTACATTACCAATCTTCTCTATGCTGGTGTTGATCCAAAGACCGTCCAATACCTTGCCGGACACGAAAACAGCAAAACAACTATGGACATCTATGCAAAAGTGAAGTACAATAAACCAGAGGAGCTGTTTGGGGTAGTAAATGGTGCGTTTCATCAGGCTATTGCTGAATGAAAAAATGCCGTTTTTTATGGTCCGCACACCGGATAACTGAGAGGCAGAAAGCCGGAAAATCCCGGAGTATCAAGGGAAAACAGCTCAAAAACTCGCGCAATACGGTCTCAAAGCAGCTCGTAGAGCTCCTCAGTTCTCAAAGAGATAATTTTTCGGAAAAGAGAATATCAAGAGTATATTACACCTCAGAACTTCGGTTCTGGGGTGTTTTTGTGTGGTGCGCCTAGCGGCGCACGTTTCTAACGGGTTAAAGTCCCGAATCCGCCCGGTAGTGGGAAGGATATAGCCGAAGGCAAGGGTGTCCATCGTGAGATGGAATCTGAAGGAAGCTGGATGTGAGGAATATACCAACTCACGGGCAAATCTCTGGTCTGACGAACAGAAATC
>CDYU01052804.1_pt1 | contig 10920 bp, 7 predicted proteins | sample 480701 | NCBI WGS metagenome assembly CDYU01 (sample SAMEA3182105, study PRJEB8094) | gut metagenome | biome: human; feature: gut; material: Stool; isolation source: human stools | place: Canada | collected 2013-02-26 | reverse complement strand
ATATAAATATTAATTTAATGTACATTTGTAAATGATATGATACAAATTTTTTGTAAAAATGACTCAATTAATATTGAGCTTTTTTCTTTGTTAAATATTAAATAATACAGAAATGAATTTAGTCAATGATTAGCTTTAGCTAAATTTATTTTGCATTGACTAAAGAAATGAATGTATTATAATTGATTAACAAAGAAAGAATTAATTCATGTCTTTTTTCTAATGGAGTTTTATATTCTAAAATAGCCATTGGTATTTTATTACTTCTCTCTAAGTATTTTTTCCTTTTTCTCTTAGTTCATTAAGATTGTTTATAGTTAATGTATTATAAAATCTTTCATTATCGTTTCTATGACTTCTTTCTACCTTACCATTATGTCTTAGTGTTCTTGGTCTTATTTTATGATGGCCTATGTCTAAGGATAAACATAATTTTCCTAAAGGATGTAATACTTTCATTTTCTCTTGATTCCAGGTGAATTCAACTCCATTATCGGCTTGAATTTCTTTTGGTTTATACTCATAGTAGGAAATACATCTTTTAACAAAATTAACTGTATTTGCAGGAGTATGTTCATCATACCAATATAAGAATCTTTCTCTAGAAGCTTCATCGATACAAGTATATTGATAATATTTCTTATCGTTAGGAACATTGTTAGATAAGCATTCTTTAGGAACAAACTTAACATCTATTTGCCATTTTTCACCAATCATTTTTGGAGTTTCATAATGTTTAGGAATGTATTTTGATGTATTGTTAATATTAATTTGTTTATAATATCCTAATTTTCTCATAACTCTGTATAGACTTCCAATATGCCTAGAATAGCCTTTATTTATTCTAAGTTTGTACCAAAATTCAAATAATGTTAAGTTATTATTTTTATGCCTTACAATTAAATCATTAATCCATTTTAATTCTTCATCAGTATGGGCAGAAGGATGTTTAGATAATGGTTTGTGTGATTTATCGGTTATTGATTCTTTAGTACCATCATATTTTTTGTTCCACCTATATAGTGACATTCTAGAGATATGGTATTTTCTACATACATATTCTATTGAATTTCCATTTCTATATGTTTTAACTGCATTTTCCCTTGTTTTTACTTCGTGTGGTAAATATCTTTTGCTTTTTTCTTTATTTTCGTTTATAATATTCATTGTGACTCAAGTCTTTTCGTTTAATATTTTTGGTTCAACTCAATATTATACGACAAGAGTCACTTTTTTTATGCAAAAATGTATCACATCAATTGTAACACAACAAATAGGTAAAAATATTAAAATACTATTTCTTTTTTTTAATTTCTATGGTAAAATTATTTATAGAATAAAGGGTGATAGTATGAGTAATTTATCTGATTATTTTGTAAGGAATGAAAATGATTTAATTAGTAAAAGAGAATGTATGGTAATGGGAAATAATTATAGATTTACTATACTTACTGATAGATTAATAAGATTAGAATATAGTGTAAATGGAGTGTTTGAAGATAGATCAAGTCAAAATGTAATATTTAGAAATTTTGAAAGGCCTATATTTGTAGTTAATGAATCAGATACTTTATTACAAATAAATACTAAATATTTTACTTTATCTTATGTTAAAAATAAACCCTTTGATAGTGGTAAACTAACTCCAGGGAATAACCTAAAAGTATTACTTAATGATACAGATAAAACATGGTATTATGGTCATCCTGAAGCAAGAAATTTTGGTTCAATTAGTTATTCACTTGATGACTTTGTAGGTAATTTAAAATTAGATAAAGGATTGTATTCTACTGATGGATTTTGTGTTTTAGATGATTCAACATCCTTAGTATTAGATAAGTCAGGAGAATATGTACCAAGAAATAATAATATAGATATATATTTATTTATGTATAAAAGAGATTTTGGCTTATGTTTAAAAGATTACTTTGATTTAACAGGATATCCTTCCTTTATACCAAGATATACTCTAGGTAACTGGTGGAGTAAAAATGAAAAATATAATAATAATGATATAGCTAAAATAATAAAGAAATTTAAAGAAAACGAAATACCATTATCCGTAATTATGTTAGGAGATAAATGGCATAATAATATAGATAATTTTAGTTTTGATGAAACTATTTTAAATAGCAAAAACTTAATAGGATTACTTCATAGTAATAATATAAAACTAGGTTTAACAATTAATCCAAGTTTAAAAGTAACTAAAGAAAGTAGTCATTATGCTGAATTAAGTAAATATATTAATGAAAATGAAATTAGTTTTGTACCATTAAATATGGCTAAATTAGGTTTATACTTTAATACTTATATAAGAAATTTATCTAACCTGGGAGTAGATTTATTTAGTATAGATTATAATAATATAAATGATAAAAATACCTTATGGTTATTTAATCACTTTCACTTTGTAGATATGATACTTAGTAAAAATAAAAGAGGAGTAATATTATCAAGAAATCCTAAGATGGCTACCCATAGATATCCCATTACTTATACAGGTAAAACAATCGTAGATTGGAATACCCTAAATGCATTACCTCAATATACATTATCAGCATCAAATTCTGGGATTAGTTATGTAGCACATGCAATCGGAGGATATTATAAAGGAATAGAACAAGAAGAATTATATATGAGATATATTCAATATGCAACATTTAGTCCCTTTCTTATTTTAGCAAGTGATGAAGGTAAATATTATAAAAGAGAACCATGGAAATGGAATAGTTTAAGACTATCTGTAATAAGAGAATATATGCAACTTAGAAATAAATTAATTCCATATATTTATACTGAATGTTATAATTATTACCATAGGTGTATTCCGTTAATTCAACCATTATATTATAAATATAGTGCTATATATGATGAGCCATTATATAAAAATGAATATTATTTTGGTAGTGAAATGTTAATATGTCCTATAACTAAGAAAAAAAATACAGTAATAAATAGAGTAGTACAAAGAATATTTGTACCTGAAGGACTATGGTTTGATTTTAAAACAGGTAAAAAATATCCAGGAGATAAATATTATATGTGTTTCTATAAAGATGATGAGTATCCAGTATTTTGTAAAGCAGGAGCAATTGTACCATTATCATTAGATAATACCACAGATAATCCAAAAGATATGGAAGTAGTAGTATTTCCACTAGCTAACAATAGTTATATAATGTATGAAGACGATGGTATAACTAATAACTATGTAAAAGGAGAAGCTATGTTTACTAGATTTGATTTCAAATATGAAAAAGATAACTATCTATTTGGAATAGTATCAAGTGGTAAATGTAATATGGTGCCTGAAAGAAATTATAAGATTAGATTTAAGAATACCTTAAATATAACTGATGTAACAGTATTATATAATAATAAACCAGTAGATACTAAGGTATCTTATGATAGAGATGACTTTATAGTAGAAGTTCAAAATATTGTAAGTGGAGGACAACTAGTAATTAATGTTAAAGGAAAAGAAATATTGCAAGAAGCTATTCAATTAATAAATGAAGATATAAGAGAAATATTAAATGATTTAGAAATAGAAACAACACTAAAAGTAAAAATAGATGAAATATTATTTAGTGATAAAACAATTAAAGAAAAAAGAATTGCTATAAAAAAATTAAAACTAGAACCAAAATTTGTAAATATGTTTATAAAATTACTTGAATATATTAGTAATGTGTAGTATAATATAAGACATAAATCTAATGAAAAAGAAGTATTAGTAATAATAAATTATACAAGAGAGTTAGTGGTTGGTGTAAACTAATTAATTTATATTATGAACTTGTCTTTGGAAGAGCATAAAAGCCGGTTAAAAGCCGTTATTAAATAAAGTAAAAGGTAGGATGGTACCGCGTAAATACGCTCCTTATGGGGGTGTATTTTTGTTTTTAGGAGGAATAATGACAGATAATATATATATAAATATTTTAATTGAATACTTAATAGTTTTTGTAGTATTATTTATACTGAATTACATCTTTTTTGTAAGAAAAAATAAAAAATATAATAAGAATAAAATACCTATTGAATTATTATATTTAGTTAGATTATATAATTTAGATATAAAGAAAATTAATTATAAAAGGTTTGTAATAACTTGTAGTATAATAAATACATTTATTGTAAGTACAGTATACATAATTATTAATTATTTAATTAATAGTTGGTTACTTAAAATAATAATAGGTATTGTATTATTAGTATTATTCATAATAGTATGTTATGGATTATTAGGAAGATATTATATGAAGAAAGAAGGCAAATAAAATGAATTATAAATTAATCGAAGAAAAATGGCAAAAATATTGGGATGATAATAATAGTTTTAAAGCAATAAATAATAGTGATAAACCACATTATTATATATTAGTAGAGTTTCCATATCCTTCAGGAGCAGGACTTCATGTAGGACATGTTAGAAGTTATACTGCTCAAGATGCGTTAGCAAGACTTAAAAGAATGCAAGGATATAATGTATTATATCCAATGGGATGGGATGCTTTTGGAGCACCTGCAGAACAATATGCAATAAAAAATCATATTCATCCAAAAGATGCTGTAAGAGAAAATATAAAAACATTTAAATCGCAAATGAAGACATTAGGATTTTCTTTCGATTGGTCAAGAGAATTTTCTACAACAGATCCTGAATATTATAAATGGACACAATGGCAATTCTTACAATTTTATAAACATAATATGGCTTATAAAGCAAAAGTAGCAGTTAATTGGTGTCCAACTTGTAAGACAGTATTATCTAATGAAGACTCTGCCGGAGGAGTTTGCGAAAGATGTGGAAGTAGTGTTATTCAAAAAGAAAAAAGTCAATGGATGTTAAAAATGAGTGAGTATGCTGAAGATTTATTAAATGGTTTAAATGATACAAACTTTGCAGATAAAGTAAAATTAGGACAAATAAACTGGATAGGTAAGTCCACTGGTGTAGAAGTAAAAGTTAATATAGTTGGAGGAGGCACTTTTAGTATATTTACTACTTGTATTGAAACAATATATGGTGTAACATTCTTTGTAATTGCACCAGATGGTAAGTTAATTAAAGAATTAATGCCAAGAGTAGAAAATAAAGAAGAAGTACTTAAATATATTGAAGAAACTTCTAAAAAATCTAATATGGATAGAACAGAATTAAATAAAGATAAAACAGGCTGTATTGTTAAAGGAATAAAAGCAATAAATCCTGTTAATGGTAAAGAAGTACCAGTATTTTTAGGAGACTTTGTGCTTGGAGATTATGGAACTGGTGCAGTTATGGCAGTACCAAGTCATGATCAAAGAGACTTTGAATATGCTAAAAAACATAATCTAGAAATGATTCAAGTAATCGAAGGTAGAGAAACAGAAACTTGTGCTTTTGAAAAGGGCGATTATTTAGGCAAAGGTTGCAAACTTACTAATAGTGAAGAGTTTACAGGTCTTACTGTAGAAGACGCCAAAAAAGAAATTACTAAGAAGTTAGTTAATGAAGGTATTGCTAAAGAAGTATCTAACTATAAAATGAGAGATTGGATTTTCTCTAGACAAAGATTCTGGGGAGAACCAATACCAATGGTACATTGTGAAAAATGTGGCTGGGTTCCTTTAAAAGAAAGTGATTTACCATTAATGTTACCAGATGTTGCAGAGTATGAACCAACAGATAATGGTGAAAGTCCACTTGCTAAAATTACTTCTTGGGTAAATACAACTTGTCCAAACTGTGGAAGCCCTGCTAAAAGAGAAACAGATACAATGCCTAACTGGGCAGGATCTAGTTGGTATTTCTTAAGATTTATGGATGCCCATAATGATAATGAATTTGCAAGTATGGATGCAATGAAATACTGGGAGAAAGTTGACTGGTACAATGGTGGTATGGAACATACTGCAAGACACTTACTTTATGCAAGATTCTGGGTACAATTCTTATACAACATTGGCTTAGTACCACACAAAGAAATGATATGGACTAGAGTAAGTCATGGTATGGTACTAGGAGCAAACAATGAAAAAATGAGTAAGAGTAAAGGAAATGTTATAAATCCTGATGATATCGTAAAAGAATTTAGTGCAGATATCTTAAGAGTATATGAAATGTTTATGGGAGACTATGAACAAGATGTACCATGGAGTACTGAATCATTGAAAGGTTGTAAGAGATTTGTTGAAAAAGTAATTAGATTAAAAGATAAAGTAGTAGAAGGTACTTCTTATACTAAAGATTTAGAAGTAATAATAAATAAAACTATTAAGAAAGTAGAAAATGACTTAACTACAATGAGATATAATACTGCTGTTAGTAGTCTAATGATATTAACTAATGCTTATGACGAAAAAGAAACTATTACTAAAGAAGATTATCATTTATTGTTAACTTTGCTTAATCCAATCGCACCACATATTACCGAAGAATTAAATGAAATGCTTGGATATAAGCCAATATGTGAAAATGCTTGGCCAAAATATGATGAAGAAAAAACAATAGATAAAACTAAAGAAATTGGAGTACAAGTAAATGGTAAATTAAGAAGTTCAATTAAAATAAATAGTGATGATACTAAAGAAACGATTGAAAGTATTGCTTTAAATGATGAAAAAATAAAGAAAAATATCTTAGATAAAGAAATAATTAAAGTAATTGTAGTACCAAATAAAATAGTTAATATTGTAGTAAAATAATTAGAATTTATTTCTAGTTATTTTTTTTTACTTTATGCTAGTATTTTTTTTAAATATATGCTATACTTTTGTTAGGTGATAGGAAAGATGAAAGATAAGAAATTAATTATCGGGGGAATAGTTTTAATAGTACTTGGAGTTATTGTTATAGTTTTATATTTAAATGCTCATAATAATAATGATAATTTAGAGTTTACTACTACACGAGATGTTAAAACAATGATTAATAAAGTTTATAAGGATGCAAAAGTGGAATTACCTGATTTAGAAACTAATGAAATTGATATTGCAGATAGTTATCAATTATCTTCTTTTACAGGACTTGAAAATAATAATAATATTGATTTTGTTGTAGTATCTGAACCATTAATAAATGCTCAAGCATATTCTTTAATTGTAGTAAAATTAAAAGATAAAAGTAATGTTGAAGATATAAAGAAAAAAATGTATGATAACATAAGAATGGATAAATGGATATGTGTTTCTGCAGAAAAACTTTATATAACAAATTATGATAATATTATTTTTGCTATTATGTCTAGTGATGATTGGGCTACTCCAGTATATAATTCATTTAAGAATTATGTTAATAATAATATTGGAAAAGAATTAACTAAGTCAGAATAATTTAACCCTGAATTTTCAATAGTACAATAAGTAAACTCCCTAAAGGGGAGTTTTATTTGAAAGGATAGAGTGTTTATGGTATTTACGAGTATAACTTTTTTATATTATTTTTTACCTATTGTATTACTTATATATTTTATTACTCCATATAAATATAAGAATGGTGTGTTATTATTAAGTTCACTTATATTTTATTTTTATGGTGAACCTAAATATATATTATTAATGATTTTTGAGGTATTACTTGCATATTTTTCTATGTTAATAGTATCTAAAAGTAATAATAAATTATTATATATTTTAACTATAATTATTCATATATTATTACTTTGTATATTTAAGTATTTAAACTTTTTTACAAGTAGTATTAATAATATATTTAATATTAATTTACCACTTAGTAATATTATATTACCAATAGGAATATCTTTTTATACTTTTCAAATTATAAGTTATGAAATAGATGTTTATAAGAAACGAGTTAATGTTCAAAAGAATTTATTAAAATTAGCTACTTATATATTTATGTTTCCTCAGTTAATTGCAGGACCAATAGTAAGATACTCAGATATAGAAAAGGAATTAGACAAAAGAAAGCATTCATTTGATAATTTTTCATATGGAGTAGAAAGATTTATGATTGGACTATTTAAGAAAGTATTAATTGCTAATACACTTGGAGAGTTATCTAATATTTTAATAACATCAACAGATATATCAATACTATTATATTGGATATTTGCTGTTAGTTATATGTTACAAATATATTTTGATTTTTCTGGTTATAGTGATATTGCAATAGGAATAGGTAGAATTTTTGGATTTCATTTTTTAGAAAATTTTAATTATCCATATATGGCTACAAGTATTACTGATTTTTGGCATAGATGGCATATTTCTTTATCTAGTTGGTTTAGAGATTATATTTATATTCCTTTAGGAGGTAATAGAAAAGGTGTAAAAAAACAAATAAGAAATATTTTAATTGTTTGGTTACTAACAGGTTTATGGCATGGTGCAAATTATACTTTTATTGTCTGGGGATTGTTATTTGGAATAATGTTAATAATTGAGAAATTTATATTAAGTAAATATTTAAAAAATACTCCTTATATTATAAAAAGGATATATACTTTATTTATTGTATTAATTAGTTTTGTTATATTTAGATCTGATAATATTAATGAGGCATTTAATATTATAAAAGGCTTATTTGGATTTAATACTAAGGTATTTAGTAATTCATTTACTATTTATTATCTTAAATCATATTTCATTATATTATTATTAGGTATTATTTTATCTACACCATTATTAAGTAATATTATTACTAGATTAAGAAAAAATAATGTATTAAATAAGATTATAAATTTATTTGAACCTTTGTTAATTATTCTTATTTTAGTTTTAGTAACTGCATGTTTAATAGATAATTCTTATAATCCATTTTTATATTTTAGATTTTAAGGGAGGTATATAAGTTATGAGTAATGCAATTAAGAATATAGTTATATCTATTTTATTTGGAGGAATATTGTTGTTTGTATTAGTTATGAACTTGATAAAGAAAGATGATTTAATATCATTATCAGAACGAAGAAATTTAACACAGTTACCTAGTTTTTCTATTAATAGTATGTTAGATAAAACTTTATTTGATAACTTTGATAAATATACAACTGATCAGTTTATATATAGAGATAACTTTCGTTATTTAAAGGCTATGTTAGATTTGAATATTAAGAATAATTATCATAATTTATATTTAAAAGATAATTATATTATTGAACAAATATATCCAATTAATATTAATTCTATAAATAATTTAACAAATAAAATTACTTTTATAAAGGATAAATATTTAACTAATAATAATATATATTTTTCTATAATACCTGATAAAAATTATTTTGTTAATGATAATAATCTAAGAATAGATTATGATTTATTAAAAAGTATTATGATTAATAATCTAAGTTATGCTAAATATATTGATATATTTAATGAATTAGATTTAACAGATTATTATAAAACAGATAGTCATTGGAAAGAAGATAGTATAGTTAATGTTAGTAATAAATTATTAAGTAGTATGAATAATTATAATGTAGTTAATTATAATACTTTAAAAGTTACTTCTTTTAAGGGAGTATATGCTTATCAATTACCTATTTCAAGTAATGAAGAAGATATTAATATATTAACTAATGATAGTATTAATGATTCTTATGTAATACATTTAGATACTAATAAAATAACTGATATTTATGACATGAATAAAATTAATTCTTTAGATAAATACGATATATATTTATCTGGTCCCACTCCTTTATTAACAATATATAATGATAATATAAAAGATAGGGAATTAATTGTTTTTAGAGATTCTTTTGGTAGTAGTCTTATACCTTTATTAGCGTCTTCATATAGTAAGATTACTGTTATAGATACTAGATATATAAATTCCAAAATATTAGATAATTATATTGATATAAATAATCAAGATGTGTTATTTATATATAATGTTTCTATTATAAATAATAGTTATTCGTTAAAATGATATAGACAAAATAAATTAAGTATATTATAATATTTTCTTATGAAAAGAGAGATATTATGGATGTTGATAAGATTTTATTAAATAAAATTAAGAATTTAAAAATGTATAAGATTATTTCTAGTAATTATAAATTAAATAAGAGAAATATGTTTAATAATAAGATTTATATACCTGATTGTTTACTTAATACTGATAAAAACATAGGTGATATAATTATTAACTATATTAGTGTTATTAGTAAAGTTATATCAAATGAATACTTATATATATTAAATAATAATATACGCAGCGTTAAATTAAGTAAACAAAATATTTCAAGTGATGAAATAGATATAAAACAAGGTAGTTTTCATGCTGGAGGATATTACTGTGAAAAGAACGAAATAATATATTATGATGAAAGTTTATATAAACATTTTTTTAAAAATGATTATATTAAGGCATTAAAGCAAATATTAACTCACGAGTTATTTCATTTATCTTCGACTAAAATAAAAGATAATAATGTTTATTCTGGTTTATCTTATAATATTGTTGGTAGTGCTTTGAATGAGGGATATACTGAATTACTTACTAATAATTTGTTTAATTATAATCATATTTTAACTAATTATGAATATGAAAAAAGAATTGCTTTTCTTATTAGTAATTTTTTAGGTAGCAATAATATGAATAAAATATATTTTACTGCTGATAATGAAAAGATGATTATGTTATTAAATGAATATAGTACTTATAAAAATACAAATTGTTTTTTAAAAGAACTTGATTTTATTAATGAAAATAAAAAAAATAAAGATATTAATACTCATAATAAAGTAATTAGTTATCATATTGATATAACTAATTATATACTAGATATACATACTAATAAATTAATTGAGTTATTAAATAATAATTTGATATCAAAAGATACAGCAAAAGATAACCTTGCTTTTTTAACAGCATTTCTTTTTGATAATTCAAAATATATTTCTTCGATAAAAGAAGAAGATATAAGATTACTTAAGAATGAGATAATTAATAATATATTAAAT
>CDYU01013840.1_pt1 | contig 11042 bp, 6 predicted proteins | sample 480701 | NCBI WGS metagenome assembly CDYU01 (sample SAMEA3182105, study PRJEB8094) | gut metagenome | biome: human; feature: gut; material: Stool; isolation source: human stools | place: Canada | collected 2013-02-26 | reverse complement strand
TTGGTGAACTTGTCCGGGCAGGGGACGCTGGGGTTGCCCAGCGAGTAGTCGAACACGTTCTCATAGCCTATCTCGGCGGCGCGCTGTTTGCCGTACATGAAGGTCTCGCGGATGACGCTCTTGTGGTTCAGCATTCCGCGGTAGGTTTCGTTCAGCATAAATACTTCCCCCTGTGAACGATCTTATTTTTGCGGAGCGACGGAATAGCTCTGCTCCAGTTTGATGATGCAGCCGTATTTGGGATCTTGTTCGGTGACGAAGCGGCACATCTCGGCCATGGCAGCGTCGGTGTCGCCGGTGTAGCCCGCCGGGAAAGTGAGGTCGAACAGGACGTTGGTGTGGCTGCCGCCGGGGACGATGCGCAGATCGTGGATGGAAAGCTGGGGGTCCAACTGGCGGAGGTGCTCCGTCAGCCGGGTGCGCAGCACCCCCACGGCGGCGTCCGAGGTCACGATGGGGTCATAGTGGATGGTGACCTGCAAATTGTCTTTTTTCAGAAAATCCCGCTCGATGTTGTCGATGACGTCGTGGGCGGCCAGCGGGTCGGCCTCGGCGGGGAACTCGACGTGGAGCGAAGCAAACTGGTGGCCGGGGCCGTAGTCGTGGACCATCAGGTCATGCACGCCCAGTACGCCGGGGTAGGACATGACGGTCTGCTCGATGTGCGCCACCAGCTCCGGCGAGGGCGTTTCGCCCAGCAGGGGGCTGAGGGTATCCATGACGAGGCCCCAGCCTGACCAGAGGATGAACGCAGCCACCGCCACGCCCATGATGCCGTCGATGACGTTCCAGCCCGTAACGCGGCAGAGGATGGTGGAGAGCAGGACAGCACCGGTGGTCAGCACGTCGTTGCGGCTGTCGGCGGCGGTGGCCAGCAGCGTTTCGGAAGCGATGCGCTGGCCCACCGTGCGGTTGAGGCGGCTCATCCAGAGCTTGACGGCGATGGAAACGGCCAGCACCCCAAGGCTGAGCCAGCTGAAAACGACCGGCGTGGGGTGCAGGACTTTGCCGATGGACTCTTTGCCCAGCGAAAGGCCGATGGCAAGGATGGTCACGCTGACCACCAGCCCGGCGAGGTACTCGTAGCGGGCGTGGCCGTAGGGGTGCTCCGCATCCGGGGCCTTGGAGGCCAGCCGGAAGCCGATGAGGCTGACGACGTTGGACGAAGCGTCCGAGAGGTTGTTCAGCGCATCGGCCATGATGGCGATGGAGCCGAACAGGGTGCCCACCGTCAGCTTGCCGACGCAGAGCAGGATATTGCAAGCCATCCCCACAAGGCTGGCCAAGTTGCCGTAAGCGGTGCGGACCGCCGGGTCCTTGGTGTCGGAGGGGTGCTTGATGAACAGGCGGATCAAAAGCTGGGTCATACCGATTTCTCCTGATACAGATGAATTTTGTCGGTGGAATGACTTGGAACTAGTATAACATTTTACTTTAGCATTGTGAAGCGTTTTGCGATGAAAGCACGGCTTGTTACAGCGCTGTTATATGAAATTTCGTCTTGTTCCGCAGACGCAAAATAGCCCCCAAGGCGGCATCTGGGCCGGTTGGGGGCTGCGGTTTTATGGGGTTTTACAAGGGCCGCCGGAACGCTCAGACATTCTTGGCGGAGGGCTTGCTGAGGTTTACGCTGCGGATGATCTTGCGCACGGGCAGGATGCTCTTGGCGTTCATGGACAGCTCGTCCACGCCCATCCGCAGGAAGGTCTCGGTCAGGGCAGTGTCCGCGCCCAGCTCGCCGCAGATGCCGACCCAGATGCCGTGGCGGTGGCCCGCCTCGATGGTCATCTGGATGGCTTTGAGCACAGCCGGATGGTGCGGATCGAAGAAGGGCTCCAACTTGGCGTTCTGGCGGTCCAGCGCGCAGGTGTACTGGGTCAGGTCATTGGTGCCGATGGAGAAGAAGTCGCACTCGGCGGCCAGATCATCGGCGATGAGGACGGCGGCGGGGGTCTCAATCATGGTGCCGACCTCGATGTTGTCGCTGAACTTCTTGCCCTCGGCGGTCAGCTCCTGCTTGCACTCTTCGAGGATGGCCTTGGCGTCCTGCAGCTCGCGCAGACTGGTGATCATGGGGAACATGATGCTCATGTTGCCGTAGGCCGAGGCCCGGAGCAGGGCCCGGAGCTGGGTCTTGAAGAAGTCCCGGCGGGTCAGGCAGATGCGGATGGCGCGGTAACCGAGGGCGGGGTTGTCCTCGTGGTCCAGCTTCATATAGTCCACGGTCTTGTCGGCGCCGATGTCGCAGGTGCGGACGACGACCTTCTTCGGGGCAAGGCTCTCAAGGACCTGCTTGTACGCCTCGAACTGGTAGTCCTCGGTGGGGAAGTCCTTGCAGTTGAGGTAGACAAATTCGGTGCGGAACAGGCCGACGCCGCCCGCGTCATTCTGCTGGACCGCACCCACGTCGCCCATGCCGCCGATGTTGGCGAAGACGTTGATGGTCTTGCCGTCCAGCGTGGTGTTGGGCTTGCCTTTCAGCTCGCTGAGCAGGGCCTGTTTCTTCTGATCTTCCTGCTGGCGCTTGGTCAGGCTCTCCAAAAGGTCGGGGGTAGGGTCTACGTATACACAGGCGTTGTAGCCGTCCACCACGGCCATCTTGCCGTCCCAGTCGTCTTGGATCTCCTTGCACTGGATCAGGGCGGGGATGTTCATGCTGCGGGCCAGAATGGCGGTGTGGCTGTTGGAGCTGCCCTCGCGGGTGATGAAGCCCAGCAGCAGACTCTTATCCATCCGGACCGTCTCGGAGGGGGCGAGGTCTTCGGCCACAAGGATGCTGGGCTCGGTGCCCTGCAAAGAGGCGTTGTCCACCCCCTGCAAAATGTCCAGCATGGCCTGTGCAATGTCGATGACGTCTGCGCTGCGGGCCTGAAGATAGGGGTCATCCATGGCCGCGAAGACGGCGGCCTGATTGTCGCCCGCAGTCTTGACGGCGTACTCCGCGCACTTGTGCTGGCCGTTGATGATCTCCTTGATGGTGTCCACGAAGTCGTCGTCGTCCAGCATCATGGCGTGGATGTTGAACACTTCGGCGATGTCCTCGCCCGCCTCGTCCAGTGCCTTTTCGTACAGGGCGGTCTGCTGGTCGATGGCCTTGGCGCGGGCCGCTTCAAAGCGGGCCTCCTCGGCAGCGGGGTCGGCCGCGTCTGCCGTGGAGATCACCGTATCTTTTTTCTTGTAAAGTTTCAGTTTGCCGATCGCGATCCCATTCAGGATGCTTTTGCCGGTGCCTACCTGCATCGTTCATTTCTCCTTCTCATCAAAATGTTCCATTGTGCGAAAAAGCCCCCGCAGGGAGTTCCCGCAAGGGCTTTGGTTCGCTGGTGCTCAGACGTTCTCGCTCAGGAACTTCTGGATCGCTTCTGCTGCGGCGTCCTCGTCCTCACCCTCGACCTTGATGGTGACGGTCTCGCCCTGCTTGACGCCCATGCCCATCAGGGCCATCAGCTTGCGCAGGTCGCAGGTCTTGCCGTTCTTCTCAAGGGTCGCGGTGCTGGAAAAGCCCTTGACGACCTTGACCAGAAGCCCGGCGGGGCGTGCGTGGATGCCACAGGCATCTTTGACGGTGTACTGGAATTCCTTCATGCTCATTTCTCCTTACCGGTATCCCTTATCATCATCTTAAAAATCCGGGGCCGTTGGCCGCGCCGGACGCAGCCGATCTTGCTGCGGGATATCCTACCCCTATTATAAACCCGGATCGTTCATTTTTCACCATTTCATTTCGCTGATTTTTATACGATTTTTTTGGTATAGTTCAACAGAATTTTTTGTGGAAAATTTTCAACAGAGTTTATTCGACGGGATACCCCTCTGCGTCGAGGGGAAGATCGGTGTAGCTGTAATCTTCACCGGAGGTCTGCTGGGCCTGATCGGCGGCGGAAAGCTCTTCGTCGTGGCGCTCGCCCCAGTCGCCGCTGTAGTCCTCGCCGGAGGTTTGCTGCGCTTGGTCGGAAGCGCCCAGCTCCTCGTCATGCCGCTCGCCCCAATCGCCGCTGTAATCCTCGCCGGAGACTTCCTCGGCGGGGGTCTCCTCGCTGAGCGCTGCGCTCTGGGCGTCTTTGATGCCGGTGACGGTGCCGGAGGGCTTCTCCAACAAATACGCCCCGATGGCCTTTTTCCGGTAGACCAGCAGCACGCCATACTGGCTCAGATCGCCCTTGCTGGCGGCGGGGATAAGAGCCGTCCACTTTTCGACGGTTTTTCCTTTGTAGCGGGCAAGGTCGAGCCCGCTCTGCTGCACCACGCCGTTGAAGGCCGAGAAGCTGTCGTCCCACTTGCGGGGGATCTTGACCTTATCCGCCGTGATGGACGCGCCGTCCACATCCAGCCCGTAGCCCGTGAACCACGTCTGGATATCCTGTGCACTCTCGATCTTGTTCACGCTGGCCGAAACGCTGACTGTGCGGGTGCTGATGTACCGCCCCAGCAGGGCGCTGAATGCCACCAGCGCACAGCACATGGCCCCGATGCCGAATTTCTTCAAACTTGCTTTGTTCAGTGTGACCACAAACATGCCCATGCCTCCCACCCTTGTTTGGTTCTGGAAGCATTCTATGCGGGGCGGGCCCGCGATATGCGGAAAGCTTCTATACAAGGCGGCGCTTCTGTGCTAGAATGGGGTCAAATACAACAAACTGCAAAAGGCGGTGATCCCCAATGCCCCAAGCACCGAAATCATCGAGACCCCAGCACCCGCTGCCGGAATACCCCCGCCCCGCGCTGCGGCGGGACAGCTTCGAGAGCCTGAACGGTGTGTGGCAGTACGCCATCACAAAATCGGCCAAGCTCCCGCCCCAGTGGGACGGTGACATCTTGGTGCCCTACTCCCCGGAGGCGAAAGCCTCCGGCGTGGGGCGGACGCTCCGGCCCGGCGAGTGGCTCCACTACCACCGCAGCTTTGCCCCGCCCGCGGGGGAGGGCGGCCGGGTGCTGCTCCACTTCGGGGCTGTGGATTACGCCTGCGCGGTGCAGGTCAACGGGCATCTGGTGGGCGGCAACCGGGGCGGCTACTGGCCCTTTACGTTCGACATCACCGACGCGCTGAACGCCGACCACAACCGCCTGTGGGTGGCTGTGCAGGACCCCACCGGCACCGGGCACCAAGCGCGGGGCAAGCAGACGCTCAAGCCCGGCGGGATGTTCTACCCGGCCCAGAGCGGCATCTGGCAGACCGTCTGGCTGGAGCGGGTGCCGGACAACTACATCGAGACCCTGACCGTCACCCCGGACTACGATGCCCGCACCGTGACGGTCAAGGCCCACACGGCCCAGCCCGGCGGCGCGGCGAACCTCTGGGCCGTGGTGCGGGCGGGCGGCGTGACCATCGCCGAGGACTGGGGCAGCGACGAGGCCGGCCAAGACGGCGAGGTGACCCTGACCATCCCGGAGGAGCACTTCTTCCCGTGGAGCCCGGCCAGCCCCTTCCTCTACGACCTGACCGTGGGCACGACGCAGGGCGGCGAAGAGAGCTTCGACACGGTGCACAGCTATTTCGCGCTGCGGAAATGGAGCTGTGAGCCGGACAAGAAGGGCATCCTGCGCTTCTGCCTGAACGGGGAGCCTATTCTGCTGAACGGCTTGCTGGACCAAGGCTACTGGCCGGAAGGCCTCTACACTCCGCCCTCCGACGCGGCGGTGGTCCACGAATTGCAGACCGTGAAGGAGCTGGGCTTCAACCTCCTGCGCAAGCACGCGAAGATCGAACCCCAGCGCTGGTACTACCATTGCGATAAGCTGGGCCTCATCGTCTGGCAGGACATGGTGAACGGCGGCGAGCCCTACAAACTCTGGTTCGTGACCTATCTGACCAACGTGTTCCAGCCCCTGCTGCGGCACCTGCCCGATGGCGCGGCCCTGCGGGGCCTTCTGAGCCGCAGGAGCGAGGCCAGCCGGGAAACATACCGCCGGGAGCTGGAAGCTACCGTAGAGGCTCTGCGGGGGTATCCCTGCATCGGCTGCTGGGTGCCCTTCAACGAGGGGTGGGGCCAGTTCGACGCGGCCAAGGCTGTGGAGGCCCTGCGCGCCCTCGACCCCAGCCGCCTTGTGGACGAGGCGAGCGGCTGGTACGACCAAGGCGGCGGGGATGTGGACTCCCGCCACAACTACTTCTACCCCCTCCGGGTCCGGCCCGGCAAGCGGGTGGCGGCCCTGAGCGAATACGGCGGCATCGCGTGGCCCATGCCCGGCCATGAGCCGCCCCGCAGGACCTACGGCTACGGCACGGCCAAGAGCCGCGCCGAGTTGACGGAACGCTACCAGAAATTGCAGCGGGATACCGTGCTCCCTCAGCTCAAAAACGGCCTGTCCGCGCTGGTGTACACCCAAGTGAGCGATGTGGAGGACGAGGTGAACGGCCTGTTCACCTACGACCGCGCGGCCCTCAAGCCCGACCCCGCCGCCGTCCGCGCCGCAAATGAGGCGCTGGAAGCGGAGTTTGAGAGACTGACCCGATGATCGTATAGAACGCCCAAGGCCCCCGGAAGGTTACTGCTTCCGGGGGCCTTGGCGTTGTTATTTGACCGAATCAAAGTCAGGATGATTGGATTCTGAAAGGATACCCTGTGAGTGGGGCGATAGAAGAGGATCTTAGCGATTGGACGAGCTTGCCGGTTCGATCTTGGAAGCAGGGAGTTTGTTCATCGCGGGAGCATCAAGGTGATGCTCCATGGAAGCGCCGTAGTCGGCGAGGGCGTCGGCCAGCTCGTCGCTCTTCAGGTCGCTCAACACCTGCGAGCGGACGGCGTCCAGCGAAGAGCCGTCCAGCGGGTCGAGGCGGACCGCCATGATGAGGGAGAGGGACGAATACTGCACGGCCACGGCGTCGCCGCAGTGCAGGGCACGGATGGCGTCGGCAGAACCCTCGGTGGTGAAGGTCGAGTCGAGGGTGCTGTTGCCCAGCAGTTCGGTCTGCAGGGAGGTGGTGCTGTCATCAGGGACGGTGGAATCCAGCACGGCGTAGATGCCGCTCAGCGCGTTGGACGCGGCGGCGTTGAAGGCGGCGAACTGGGCGGCGGCATCGTCCGGGGCAGTGGCATTGTAGCTGTCCACGGCGGCCTGTGCCAGCGAGAGCATCTCGGCTTTCTGGTCATCGTCAGCGAAGGCGTAGGTGCTGGTGTTGTAGAGGGGGACGGTGTAGTAAGCCAGCTCGTACATATTGGTATCGAGGTGGCTGGTCAGGTCGGTGTCGGAGACGGGGGTCTCGCCGTTCTGGCCGTACACGAGCTCCAGCAGGTCATTGCTCTTGAGCAGGATGCGCTCGAAGCGCTTGAGGGTCTCCAGACCGATGCCGTTGGCCTTGTAGGTGTTGGCGTACTGGTCCATCAGCTGCGAAGCGTAGCTGTCGGCCTGAGACTCCTCGGCCTCGGTGAGCTGGCCGCCCAGTTCATCGAAGCGGGACTCGATGGCGGCGTACAGTTCCAGATTCTTCTGGGTCTGGTCGGCGATGTAGTCGCTGACGGTGGCGGTCTCGCCGCTGTCGGGATCGGTGGTGATGGTCTCCTTCAAAAAGCTCTTGACGTTGGCGGCGTCCTGATCGGAGGAGGCGAGGTTCGCGGCGGACTGGTAGGCGTTGTACTGGGCCAGCAGATACAGGCCGGAGGTGATCTCCACATCGCCGATGGTGCCCACCGTGTCCGGGGTGGAGATGACGCAGCCCGCAAGGCTGAGGATGAGGGCCAGTGCACAGAGAAGTGCGGGAAGTTTTTTCTTCATAAATATACTCCTGTTTTTTGTAACTCCCTCAGTCTCGCGTTCGCTCGACAGCCCCCTCTGGGAGGGAGGTGGCATCGCGAATGCGATGACGGAAGGAGTTATTTATCTTTTAAGATCTCTCCCATTGCCTTCAGGATGCTTTGCAGCAATTCCAGCGGCTTTTCATCCTTCTGAAGAGTGACGGAGAGGTAGGGCTTGCTGCCCGCCCCGGCGGTGACGCGGCCATTGAAGGCCACGAGCAGCCCCCGGATCATGGGCACGTCCAGCGTTTCCACCTGAAGCACGAGGGTGTCCTTTTTCTGGGTGACCTCATACACGCCCACGGCGGTGGCCTGAACGCGGACAAGGGAGACGTTGACAAGGTCGCTGACCGAGGGGGGCGGGTCGCCGTAGCGGTCGATCAGCTCGTCCAGCACGTCGGCGGCATCTTCGGGGGTCTGGATGGCGGCGATCCGCTTGTAGGCCTCGATCCGGCCGGGGCCGTCGGCAATATATTTTTCGGGGATGTAGGCATCCACCCGCAGATCCACAAGGCATTCGCTCTTGTCCCGCTGGATGGGCTCGCCTTTGGCCCGCGCGATGGCCTGCCCCAGCATCTTGACATAGAGGTCATAGCCCACGGCCTCCATGTGGCCGTGCTGGCTGTGGCCCAGCAGACTGCCCGCGCCGCGAATTTGAAGGTCGCGCATGGCGATGCGGAAACCGGAGCCGAAGGCCGTGAACTCCCGGATGGCGGAAAGCCGCTTCTGGGCAATGTCGGAAAGGGTCTTGTCCCGCCGGAAGGTGAAGTAGGCGTAGGCTTTCCGGCCCGAACGGCCTACCCGGCCCCGGATCTGGTAGAGCTGAGCCAGACCCATCCGGTCGGCGTCCTCGATGATAAGGGTGTTGCAGTTGCGCACGTCAATGCCCGTTTCGATGAGGGTGGTGCAGACGAGGATGTCGATCTCGCCGTTCAGCAGGTGCTGCCAGACGGGGTTCAGCTCCTCCTCGGTCATCTTGCCGTGGGCGATGCCGATGCGGGCACCGGGTACCATCTGGCTGACGTGGGCGGCGCAGGACTCAATGTTGTCCACCCGGTTGTGTAGGTAGTAGACCTGACCGCCGCGGGCCAGCTCCTTCTTCATGGCTTCGGCGAGGATGACGTCGTTGTACTCCAAAACGAAGGTCTCCACGGGCTGCCGCTCGATGGGCGGCTGCTCGATGGTGGACAGGTCCCGGATGCCGCTCATGGCCATGTTCAGGGTGCGGGGGATGGGGGTGGCCGAGAGGGTCAGCATATCCACGCCGATGAAGTTTTCCTTCAGCTTTTCCTTGTGCTTGACGCCGAAGCGCTGTTCTTCGTCGATGATGACAAGGCCGAGGTCGTGGAAGCGGACGTCCTTCGACAGCAGCCGGTGGGTGCCCACCACGATGTCCACGCTGCCCGCCTGTAAGCCCCGCAGGGTCTCTTTCTGCTGCTTGGCGGTGCGGAAGCGGGAGAGCATCCCGACCTTGACGGGGAAAGCTTCCATCCGGGAAAGGATGGTGTTGTAGTGCTGCCACGCCAGCAGGGTGGTGGGCGCAAGGATGGCGCACTGCTTGCCGCCCATGACGCACTTGAACGCGGCCCGCAGGGCCACTTCGGTCTTACCCACGCCCACGTCGCCGCAGAGCAGACGGTCCATGGGATAGCCGCGCTCCATATCCTTTTTGATCTCGGAGGTGGCGTTGAGCTGGTCGTCGGTCTCGTCGTACTCGAACCGGGCCTCGAAGTCGCTCTGCCAGTCGCCGTCGGGCGGGAAGGCGTAGCCTGTGGCCTGTCGGCGGCGGGCGTACAGCTCAATGAGCTCCTGCGCCATCTCCTCGGTGGCCTTTTTGACCTTGGCGCGGGTGCGCTGCCACTCGGTTCCGCCCAGCTTTGCCAGCTTCACCTTTTCCTCGTCGCCGGGGGCGGTGTAGCGGCTGAGCAGGTCCAACTGGGTGACGGGAACATACAGCACGTCCGAGCCGGAATACTGGATCTTCAGGTAATCCTTGATGGCACCCTGCACCTCAAGACGCTGGATGCCCGCATACATGCCGATGCCGTGGCTCTGGTGCACCACATAGTCGCCGGGCTTGATGTCCGACAGGCTGGACAGGGCGTTTTTATTCTTTTTCCGCTTCTTCGCTTCGGCGGAGGCTTCGTCCAGCCCGTGCCGCCGGGAGGAGATGACCGCCATGCGGGCGAAGGGGAAGGTACACCCGGCGGTCAGGTGGCCGGGCAGCACCTGCACCAGCCCCTTGGCGGGGCGGACGTCCCGGCTCATGCTGACGGCGTAGCCCTTGTCCGCAAGGTCGCGGGTCAGGGCCGCTGCGCCCTTGGGCGTGCCGGCGAAGAGGGTGACCGCATACTCCTGCGCGATGAGGGGGTCGAGGTCCTCCCGGAGGGACGCCATGTCACCGCCCCAGTTGGGGGCGGCAAAGGCCTCGGCGTTGATGAGGGCTTTCAACTGGAACTCGTTCATGCCGCGCAGGAAGTTTTCGCACAGCAGGGTGCTCTGCTTCTGGGCGGCGATGACGAGGTCGTCTATGGTCTGATACAGCACGTCCAGACCGGGGCAGAGGACGCCCTCTTCCAGCAGACCGGTCAGCTCTTCGCTGCGGCGGAACTCGGTGGCCTTCTGGGCGTCCCGGATGCCGCCCACTTCGTCCAGCACAAAGATGGGGCTGTCGAGGTGGTCCAGCAGGGTGGCCGGGGCGGGGTAGCGGAGACCATAGTATTTGTCCATGGCTTCGGGCATCAGGCCGGAGTCCAGCTGGGACAGGTCGGCTTCCATGGCCTTTTCCAGTGCGGCGCGGTGCTTGCCGCGGGCTTTCTTCTGCGCCGCGCGCAGGGCCTCGGCGGTGTCGGCCGTGCTACCGAACAGCACCTCGCGGGCGGGGGAAAGGTAAATTTTTTCCAGTGCGCCGTCCCGCCGCTGGGTCAGCAGGTCGAAGGAGGCCAGCGAATCAATCTCGTCGTCCCAGTATTCGATACGGGCGGGCTGGCGCATATCGGGGGCGTAAATGTCCACGATGTCGCCGCGGACGCTGAACTGGCCGGGGCCGTCCACCTGACTGCGGCGGACGTATCCGGCGGAGAAGAGCCGCTCCACCAGCGCCTCCCGGTTGTAGACCATGCCGGGCTTGAGGGTGAGGGTGTTCTTCAAAAACTCGTCGCGGGGGACGGTGTACTGCAAAAGCGCCTCTGCCGGAACGCAGACGGCATTCAGCCGCCCGCCCGCCAGTGCGCCCAGCACCGACAGCCGCCGGTACTCGTACTCGCGGCCCGCGCCCTCGACGGGGCGGAGCATGAAGTCCCGGGGCGG
>CDYU01047206.1_pt1 | contig 11081 bp, 11 predicted proteins | sample 480701 | NCBI WGS metagenome assembly CDYU01 (sample SAMEA3182105, study PRJEB8094) | gut metagenome | biome: human; feature: gut; material: Stool; isolation source: human stools | place: Canada | collected 2013-02-26 | reverse complement strand
GGATAATGTACAATAAGTTGCGCAAATTGAAAAATGCATAAAAGAAGACATAGCTTGCAGGCTCTGGTAGAATGAAGTTACCACACAAACATTCGAAAGGAGCAAGCAAACTATGTCCGAAAAAATTGTACAGCTAAACGAGGAAGTAATCAAGGGCCAAATCAAGGAATTGGTCCGCGGCAGCGTGGAGGAAACCCTGAATGAGCTGCTGGAGAAGGAGGCGGAGTCGCTGACCCAAGCCGCCCGCTATGAGCGCAGCGAGGCCCGTCAGGGCTACCGCAGCGGCCACTATGACCGCAACCTTACTACCACTTCCGGCGATGTCACGCTCCATATGCCCCGACTCAAGGGTATGTCCTTCGAGACCGCCATCATCGAGCGCTACCGCCGTCGGGAAAGCAGCGTGGAGGAGGCCCTCATCGAGATGTACCTGGCGGGTGTCTCCGTGCGCCGGGTAGAGGACATCACGGAGGCACTGTGGGGCAGCAAGGTCTCGCCCGCTACCATCAGCGAGCTGAACAAGAAAGCCTACGTCCACATCGAGGACTGGCGAAACCGCCCGTTACAGGGCGGGCGCTATCCATACGTCTATGTGGACGGCATCTACCTGCGCCGCAACTGGGGTGGAGAGTACGAAAATGTAGCTGTTTTGGTGGCGATTGCCGTAAATGAGGACGGGTTTCGTGAAGTTTTAGGTGCCGCTGAGGGGATGAAAGAGGACAAGGGCAGCTGGGTCAGCTTCTTCCAGTGGCTCCGCGGACGCGGGCTGGACGGCGTAAAGCTCATCGTCGGCGACAAGTGCATAGGGATGCTGGAGGCCGTGGGCGAGGTGTTCCCGGACGCCAAATACCAGCGATGCACGGTGCATTTCTACCGCAACGTTTTCTCCGCTGTGCCCAAATCCAAGGTCAAAATTGTGGCAAAAATGCTCAAGGCGATCCACGCCCAGGAGAGCAAAAAGGCGTCCCGCGAGAAGGCGAAGGCCGTGGTCGCCGAGTTGCGCGCCATGAAGCTGAAGGAGGCCGCCAAGAAGGTCGAGGACGGCATTGAGGAGACGCTGACCTATTGTGACTTTCCCAGCGAACACTGGACCCGCATCCGCACCAACAACGTGATCGAGCGGCTGAACCGTGAGATCCGCCGACGGACGCGGGTGGTAGGGACGTTCCCTGACGGCAACTCTGCCCTGATGCTGGTCTGCGCCCGACTTCGTCACGTGGCGGGCACCCAGTGGGGCAGCAAGAAATACATGAATATGAAGCACTTGGAGGCGGCTCTGGACGACGCCTCTATTGCCGGCTGACTTCACTCAGCCGGAGCCTGCAAATAAATTTGCGCATAAATCTTGACGGCACCAACGTGGGTAGCCCAATGTGTTCTGCGTCTCCTCCTTGAACACCGGTTCAACAATAAACGACCTGTTGCCGAAGCGATAGGTCGTTTTCTCATTCAGATCATGTTTTGCTTTTTCGCCGGGTTTTGTCCGCTTTTCCTGCATGGATTTCCTCCTTATGGTTGAATTGAAGCTGTGCAGGCGGTCAGAACTTCATTGGCGAATTAAACCCTCGCCCAATTCGTCGAGTTCCTCATAGGAAAAAATCCTCATGTCTCACAAACACCTCCTATGGGGAGCGGTCAACATACCAGCGCCGACCCTCCCGATACAAATACTTTACCGCGCGACCGATTTTGACGGTGTAGCGGACGCCTTCAAACTCATCGTGAGAAGCAGTACAGGTATGAAGCACCTTTGTCACCTCCCACTGTCTGCCGTCATGCCAGCGGATAAGAAGCGGGCGGATCACGCCGTCCGTATCCACCTCCGCGCTGACGGACACATATTTTTTCTGCATGGGCAATACCTCCGTCAAAGGGCTTTGATCACATGGGTGGCCTGCCGGTCATCGTCATATAAGAGCCGCTTCAGCGTGTTCTTGTCCTCGTCGGTGAGGGCAACGACGATCTCCCCGACCTGGGCGGTGTGCTGTTGCCGGATGATAACAAGGTCGCCATCGTCAATCTGCGCCCCCGTCATGGAGCTGCCGGAGGCGCGGAGAGCGTAGAAGTCCCCCTTGCCGAAGAAGGACACGGACAGGGGCAGGTATTCCTCCGCCTGGGCTTCCTTTTCCTCCGGCGAGCCGCAGGGGATAGTTCCCACAATGGCGGCGGGGCTCACCGCCGGATTCATCCGACGGATCTTCGGCGTGGAGAGTGCGCCGTTTTCGTAGAAAACCATATCCCTCTCCGCCATTGCCACAAGGTATCTGTGTGCGGAGGAAACCGCGATCTTCATAGCTCCGGCGATCTCCCGGACAGTGGGGGTAGAGGAATACCGCTCAAAGTAGCTTTCGATGTACTCCCGGATGCGGAGCATAAGCTCCTCGCTCTTGCTTCTCATATTGTACTTATCTCCTATCTGGAACAAAAGTTCCTGATAGCTCTATTATACACATAACTCGGAGAAAGTCAAGAGAAAAAAAGAAGGTGTGCAATCAGATGCACACCTTCGGGGGAAAATCTTCATTTTTTAACCTGACAGCCATATATGAGGGGTGTTTCATCGGCTAATTACCGTTCGCTGAAGTTCTCCAGCATCCTACGAAAGCCGTCTACGGCTTCCTGCGGCGCAGTGATCCTCATCTTCCCGCCGGAGGCGAATACCCAGCCGTAGAAATTGCTGCTGAGATTGACGGTTGTCTCCACGCCGAAATGGTTCTCGTCCACGATCTGCGTGGGAACATCCTCCCCGAAGCGGTCGATGATGCTGTTCATGAGGGCGTTTTCGCACAGCAGCGTGATACAACAGGTCTTGCCGTTGAGCATGGAAAACTCCTGCGTGAAGAATTCCGATACGTCAAAGCCCTTTGGCTTTTTTACAGCGGTTTCATCCGTAACCTCCATTTGAACGATGCGGTCAACGCGGAACTTTGCGACCTGCTGCCGGTAATCGTGGAAACCGACGAGATAGTATGTATCGTTATTCCAAAGCAGGGCATACGGGGAAACGAAGTATATCCGTCTGTCGTGCCGGTGGACGCGCTCCTTGGCGGGAGAGTAATCAAAGTAGCGGAAGGCGATTTTCCTTCGCTCTGCAATGGCGTTCTGGATGCGGTCTACGCTGATGTAGACGCTCTCGTTGACAGCTTTTACGCGGCTGTCGATGTACAGATGCCGTTCCAGCAGCGCGGCGTCTCCGGGAGCGACAAAGGTCGTCAGCCGTTTGACCAGCTCCTTGCTTTTTCCCGGCGTGATGAACCGCGCAGACTGCACCGCATCGATGAGGAGCTTAACCTCCGGGGCTTCAAAGTGCCGGGTTGCCACATGGTAGAGGTTCTGCACTCTGCGTTCTTTGACTATATCTACGCCGAACTCCACAAGCTGTTCAATGTCGCTGCGGAGCGTGCGCGGGTCGGCGGTGATGCCGTGTTCCTTCAAATGGGCGGAGATATCCGCAAGGGAGACCGAGTGCGCTTCGTCCGTGGTCTCCCAAAAGTATTTGAACAGGATGAGCGTGCGGTTTCTGAGAGCCATACATACCTCCGTTTTGCAATTTGTCATATCTTCTACATATCTTTGGATATCCAGTAAACCTGCTCTTTGATATTTTCTCGCACAATCGAAATAGAGTGTCATCGCAGTTCGACTTTTTGAAAACATCTCATATTTACTTAATATCACAATGATAAAAAAGATTATTCGCTTATATTAAATAACAATCTTGTATTACTATTCATTGCATTTAACCAAAAGCTGTTCTTGAAACAAGTGCTGGCGTTATGCGAGACGGACTTATTCATATAATATATTTATGCAGCATGTACAAATGGTGTTGATTTTATATGTAAATTTATGTATAATATGCACAACAAGCGAGGCGCAAAACTAACATTTTCTTCGTGTAAGTTCTGCCTTTGCGGTTAAATCTATAGAAAGGAGAACGCGTGTTATGAAGGTGAAATTACTTCCTTTGCTGTTAGCCGTTATAATTTGCTTTGTAGCTTTTGCTCCTGTGGCACTGGCTGCAACGGATTATTGTCAACGACTCGTTAACGGCAACCAATGCGGGAAAACGCTATATTGGTATTACACTGGGCGCAGCATATCCTATGATGCTTCCCACAAATATGGTGGTTTTCTTGGAATTGGGCAACAGACATGTAATTATGAGTACTACTATAAGTACTACGATTACAAATGTTCCAGTGGACATGTAGCAAAGACCAGCACGTCAAGGATTGAGACTGGCCATGACTGTGGCAAATAGTCAATCTGGTTGATATGGTGGTACATTGTTTACGACAGAAACGATTTTTAAGAGGAATGCCAAGGAGTTTTGTTCAACTCGGTTAACAAAAGTTCCTTGGCATTTCTTTGCCTCTAACACGATTACTGTTTAATTGTACTGTTACATTTTTAGGAATGCCGTGTCGTTCCTTTGGATGTTTTTCACTTGTTTTCCTTGTTGTTTTTCTCTTGTTCATGATTGCAATGCCATTGCAGAGAAATTATAACCTTCTCTGCCGCCAATTGTTATACGGGATTATAATACACCATGGAAAAACGGTGAGTGGGCGAAACGGAAAGAAGGCAACCAAACACAAGCCTCGTCTACCCGTTCTTATATACTGATTCTCCCATCGCTGATTTCAATCTTTCTTCCGCACAGGTCGGCGTACCGCTGCTCATGCGTCACCAAAAGCACGGTGTTTCCGCGGCGGTTGACGGCGAGCAGCAGCTCCATGATCTCGTCCGCCGCCTTTTTGTCAAGGTTCCCGGTGGGCTCGTCAGCAAGGAGGATCACCGGGTCGTTGATCAGGGCGCGGGCGATAGCCACGCGCTGCCTCTGTCCGCCGGACAGCTCACCCGGCAGATGCTTTAGGCGGTTTTCAATGCCCAAAAAGCCCGCCAGCTCCCGCAGCTTCATCTTATCCGGCTTTTTGCCGTCCAGCAGCAGCGGCATGATGATGTTCTCCTCCGCCGTCAGAATGGGAATCAGGTTGAAGTCCTGAAAGATATAGCCGAGCTTCTGTCTGCGTATTCCGGAAAGCGTCTCGTCATCGGATGAGCAGATGTCCACACCGCCCACCTCCACGCTGCCGGAGGTGGGATGCTCAATACCGCCGATCAGGTTCAGAAGGGTGGTCTTGCCGGAGCCGGACTGCCCCACGATGGCGACCATTTCACCCGGCGCAACGGTGAAGCTGACGTGATCCACGGCGTAGATATCCTCGTCACCCTGCCGGAACACCTTGGTCAAATTTTTTACAGTCACTGCATTCATCGGAAAATCTCCTTTCTGCATGGTCATAGCGGACGTAATACGCGCTTGAGTGAGCGGTGTACGGGATGCCAGTAGGTAAACAGCAGCAGCACTGCCAGAGCCGCGTATACTGCGAGCATCCTGCCGTCAAGGTGCAGCGGGGCTTTCTGCCATACGCACAGCAGCGCCGTCAGCGGAAGGCTGATCAGAAACGGCGCGGCAACGGCAGCGGCGGCGGAGATCCCGTCCTGCCGGATATAGGAGCGGTACAGCGTCCGCTTTGACGCGCCCAGCCTGTGAAGGGAGCGGATCAGCGGGCGGCTGCCCTCGATGTAGTCGCAGAGCCGGACATAGAGGATCAGCAGGATGAGCAGGAACAGCGCCGCAAAGATGTACCCCAGCAACAGATACACGCCGGAGGACATCTCCCGCAGGAAATCCGACCCAGATTGGCGGTTGGTGACAGCATACTCCGCGCCTGCAAAGCGCGCCCGCAGGGCGGTCTCCACCTGCGCGTTCATGGCAGGATCGGTCAGGGCGATCTCGATGCCGGTTGCCGGCTCTGAGGCGATGATGTCCGCATACAGTTCATCGCTCACATAGATATCCAGCGCCCATCCGGACGGCTTCGTGTCCGTCAGCGCAGCCACCGTCAGTGCGGTCACATCCTCCGGTGCGGGCTGCTTGATACCCCCGTTTCCATCGTAATACGCTTCCGACCGGCAAAGCCGCAGTACATCCCCAACGCCGCGTTCCGCTTTGCGGCTGACGGCGATCTCATACTTGGAAAGCGTCTGAGACGCCGCGCCAAGACCGCTGTACGGTCGAATGCGCAGTGGTGTCTCCACCTCCTCCGGGGACTCCGGCAGCAAGATATAATCGTCAGGCTCATATACGGGGCGCGCCTGCTTCACACCCACCAGAGAGGAAACATACGCCATGTCCTCAGCCGAAAAGCCTTCCCCGTCATGGGAGGAACAGGAAACCTTCAACCCCCATTCCTCCTCCGCGCCCGTGACCTGCAAGGCAACAGTGAGGATGTTGAACAGAAGCAGAAAAACCGCCATGACGGGAACGGAAACAGCAAGGCAGGAACGGAGGCTGCGGTTCGTGCGGCTGCGCCACAGGCCGCAGAGGGTTGCCGCCGGGGTGAAACGCCGTCTGATGGGCTTTCGTCCGCGCTTGACCTTCGGCAAATTTTCCGCGTCGTTCAGCAGCGCCCGCGCAGGCTCGCGGCTGTATCGGTGCAGGGTCATGCCCAGCGACAGCCCCAGTGTAACGAAGAAAACCGCCAGATGGAGCAGAATATTCATCGGCTCCACATGAAAGATCAGCCACGCAAGGCTGTCGTGGCGGATCTCAAGAAACGCCGTGAACAGCGCTTTCAGCGATACAATAGAAATAACCACGGCACAGGCAGCCGCCAGCAGGAACACCGCCACAAGCTCCGCGGCAAACAGGGCGCTGATCTGGCGTCGGCTGGCTCCGCAGGCGCGGAGCGTCCCAATGTCAGAGGAAAAGCGCTTCAGGTGACTTTGGTAAGCGGAACGCACCACCGATACCGAGAGCAGAATGACCAGCATATTGACGAGCAGAAGGATTCGCTGCCCCGAAAGATGGGACGGATCGGTGGATATCCCGTGGGCGTATTCATAGCTGAACGCAGTCGGGAGCAGGGCTTCGTTTCCAGACACTTCCATGCGCTTTCGAATCTCATTTTCATAAACGGTCACGCTCTCCGCATTTCTCCAGTCCTCATCCGACAGAATATGAAGATAGATGGTACCGTCACGATAAATGGGTGCAGACAGTCCGCGGATACCCTCAAAACAAGGCACATCCGCTTCCGCTGCGTTCCCAATGTGATAGGTTTCACCCGCAGAACGGGCAAGAAGATATTGCCGTGTGCCCCAGGCATTGCTGTCACGATAGATGCAGATCAGCAGCGGCAGCAGAAACGCGCAGGTCAGTACCGCAAACAGCACCGCATGACGGCGGGGACTGCGCGTGAATGAGCGTTTCATATAGAGCAGATAAGACATGAACAAGCCTCCTGTTCAACATGGTTTTATAAAAAGCTGACAGGGCAGCGACCTTGCTGCGCAAAACCACTGCCCTGTGTATATGGCCTGTGGGCATTGCGGTATCAATCGCGCCTACGGGTCAAAATGCGGAGATGTAAACTATCCTTGTTTTATTTTCTTTCTTGCATCCTTTGTACGCCGATCGGATGGTTTCTCTGTGTTTTTTGGGATCAGCCACATATTCCCAATGCGGGAAACGCCGGGGATGCGATTTTCTCCGCATAGTTTTTGGACTCTGCGATCCGAGACACCCCACTTTTTCGCAGCTTCCGGGCAGGACATATATTCCATTCCGCAATCAACTCCCTTTTGAATTTTATTATATACGAGTACACGAACAAAAGCAAGGCTGGATCTGTAAATATTTTGAGAATTACTTGCGCGTTTGAACTCGAAGCGAAACACTATTTCTTTATACACATCCGTTCAATAATTTGCTGATCGCTTACAATGATAGGAGGTTAGGACGTGAAGGAGTTGCAGCTTACTGATGCAGCAAAAATATATTTGCATATAATGCATATTTATACGGTTGCGATGTTGACAGATATTGCCACAATTGTGTACAATAATGGCGCGAAAAGGACAGGCTCTTCGCTGAATACAGATATTACTTGACTATGCAGAACTGTTCTTCGCATACTGTTTTCCAAATTAGGATAGCGCATAAATATACATTTGGCAGTTATGCGCAGTATCCTTCGTAACTCAGAACGGAAGCCGTCATGAACTCGGCAGAGGACGCGGCTGCGCAGCAACACCATCTATGAATTTGCAGCTCAGTTTACTAACGCAAGTTATATGGTTGCAAACAGATATAGCTTCAAACCAACATCCAACAACCAAAAGGACGGAACGTCAAATGAGAAAAAACATGAACACCAACCAGACAAAAACAAGCATGATCAGCAAATACACTATCGCGGTAAATGAGAAGAGAAGTGGAACTGTTAGAAGCCGGTGCCTTTCGATACATACACGCAATTCCGCAAGGCAAATTACAATAGCGTTGGTCGAGGACACCCATCCTCTTTGAGCCGCCCCTGCTCCGTAGAGATGTGTTGTCCGAAGCCATTCTATAACCTCTTGAGAAGGAGGCTAAACTACCAAATTCATCTTTGAAAGGATTCTCTATGAAACGAAAACTGAAGGCGCTTGCCGCTATCTTGCTGGTACTCGTCATGCTTGGCTCGGCTATGCCAATGCAGCTGGCCGCCGAGGCCATGACACCTCCCACTACCCGTTATGCAACACCGGACGGGTACAACGACCATGATTATCAGAAAATGGTTGCGTTCTTTGAGCAGACGGATGAAAACGGTGTCAGGAACGGTGAGAAGCTGAGTGAGGATTATGATCCTACAGATCCCGAAACTTGGCGGAAGTATGATGGGAATTATTGCAGGGGAACTATCGAATGGACAACTGTTGCCGGTGAGTACCGTCTTTATGAAATTTTCTTTGGCGGTAGTAGCAGCGGTGCTCATCCATTGGAATTGGTGGGTTTCCTCGATGTCAGAGAATGCACCGCACTCGCAAAAGTGCGCTGCTGGTCATTTGGCGATATCCAACTGACCGGGCTGGATGTCAGCGGATGTGCGGCACTTGAAGCGTTGGATTGCGACGGAAACGAATTGACAGAACTTGATGTCAGCGGATGTGCGGCACTTGAAGTGTTGGACTGTGGAAACAATTGGCTTACGGAGCTTGATGTCAGCGGTTGTACAGCACTTACGAGGCTGAGCTGCTCCGGGAATCAGCTTACGGAGCTTGACGTCAGCACGAATACAGAACTTGTATGGCTGGTTTGCTCCAGGAATCAGCTTACGGAGCTTGACGTCAGCACGAATACAGAACTTGTATTGCTGGATTGCTGCGTGAATCAGCTTACGGAGCTTGATGTCAGTGCAAATGCAGCACTTGAAGATCTGGATTGCCCCGGGAATCAGCTTACGGAGCTTGACATCAGCACGAATACAGAACTTGTATTTCTGTATTGCTTCGGGAATCAGCTTACGGAGCTTGATGTCAGTGCGAATACAGAACTTGAAATCCTGTATTGCTCCGGGAATCAGCTTACGGAGCTTGACATCAGCACGAATACAGAACTTGTACGGCTGGATTGCTCCGAGAATCAGCTTACGGAGCTTGACATCAGCACGAATACAGAACTTGTACGGCTGGATTGCTCCGATAATCAGCTTACGGAGCTTGATGTCAGTGCGAATGCAGAACTTGAAGATTTGGATTGCTCCGAGAATCAGTTGACGGAATTGGATTTATCGAATAATCCGCGAATCGATATTGACACGATAAGTGCAGAAGGATCCGGCTTTATAGAAGTAAGTACTGTGTGGGATGAAAATGACGACATCTGCTATTATATAAAAGCGGCTTCCGTCCCGGGAAGCTCATTCTGTGGTTGGTATGCTGTGGATGGTACGTTGCTTTCAACAAACGTAGAAATCAACAGAAATGATTTCGATGGAGTGAATGATTTTATTGCGAGGTTTACCGCCTCAACTCCCGGCGGCGTAGGCGATGTGGACGGTGACGGAGCTGTCAGGGTTTCGGATGCTGTTCTGATTATGCGTTATGCTCTTGGCCTGATTGAATTCACTCCTGAGCAGATTCTCTGCGGCGATGTGGACGGCGATGGATTCGTTAAGGTAGCAGATGCAGTTATGGTAATACGTATCGCACTCGGCTTGGTTTGATTATCGACTTCGATCTTGCGCGGTAAACAGGATAGTATTGGTCAAGGCAACCTCTATTTGATTTCTTTCATTGCTCCGTAGATCTTGTAAACAGGGAACAATGCTCTCTCCGAGTAATGTGAGGTTCCGGACAAACGTGGCAAGCAAGGTCTTTTGGAGCCAAAAGACAGCAGGCGGAGACTCTGACGAGTCCCCGCCTTTTGCTTGATGGGGCGTTCCCCATACCCCCTGTAACACAGATTTCATCTGTGGCTGCGCGATGTGCCATCGCTATTTTTCCTCCCGCTGCCGCTCGGTGGTCTGCCGGTTCTGTTCGTTCAGCCCCAGCAGATAGGCCGCGTTCGCCTTGTGGATCAGCAGCTCCCGCATCTGCTCCTGCGCCCGGTGGTACTCGGCGTAGGCCGCCTTTTTCTCTGCCAGCAGCCTTGCAAATTCCTCGTTCAGGCTCCTGACCGTGGGCAGCTTTTTCAGACCGAACGCATCAAAGGCTTTCTTCGCCGCCTTGTGGATGAGGATATCCCCCTCATGCTCCGCAAGGTATTTTTTCGAGTACCCCGCCTTGCGGTAGCCGGTGTAAACGCTGCGCGTCCTCGAATAGTTCATGATGTGCGTCCGCAGGGTCTGTATCTCGCCCATATGCGCTTCCGCCGTCTTTATGGCCGCCCTCAAATCATAGAACCGCTTCTCCGCATCGGCGGCTGCATTGACAAGTGCGTCGAAATCGGCAAAACCCTTTTCCTCCAGATATATCAGCGTCTTTGCCATCTGCTTGAGCTTTACCACCTTCATCGCCTGATCGTAGCGGTAGCCTTTTCCTGCGTTGAGCTTCGCCTCAATGTCGGAAATCAGCGTGGCGCGCTCCCTGCGCTTCGGATATTTCTTTTTGACGAAGGGCTTGTGCGCCCTGCTTCTGGTGAGAACCGCGCGCAGCTCCTGCTCGGAATATCCCTCGCCCAGAGAATCCAGACGGATGCTCTGTTTCTGGTTTTCGTGCCGCAGCGACAGCCTGCTCTTTCGGGC
>CDYU01026812.1_pt1 | contig 11082 bp, 7 predicted proteins | sample 480701 | NCBI WGS metagenome assembly CDYU01 (sample SAMEA3182105, study PRJEB8094) | gut metagenome | biome: human; feature: gut; material: Stool; isolation source: human stools | place: Canada | collected 2013-02-26 | reverse complement strand
GGTCGGTTTCCTTACAGTCAAACAGGAATAAATCAACATATTTTGCAATTTCAAGTATTTTGGATTTTTCCGCATAGCCGCAGGTCTCAATTGCGGTATGTATTCCGTTTTCCTTTGCTTTTTTCAAAAGCTCCAGCGAAAAGTCATATTGAGCCAGCGGCTCACCGCCCGATAAGGTCACGCCGCCGCCCGAATTTTCATAAAACGGCTTATCCTTAACAATTTCTTTTAAAACCTCATCTACCGTATATTCCTTACCGCAAATTTTGCGCGCGTCTGCCGGGCAGTAAAGCTCGCATCTGCCGCAAAAATCACAGCTTTGCAAATGATTCGGGCATACTTCGCGGCATTTGCCGCAGCCGATACACTTACTCTTATAAAACATCATTTGTTTTTCAAATGACTGACTTTCCGGGTTGTGACACCATACGCAGGAAAGCGGGCAACCCTTTAAAAACACCGTTGTCCGTATTCCCGGTCCGTCGACATAAGAATTACGTTCAATATCAAAAATCATAGCGGAAAGCATTATATTACTCCTTTTGAATTGTTCGTCTGATAATATCATCCTGCAGCGGCTCATTAAGATTTACAAAATAATCCGAAAAGCCGGAAACTCGAACGCGCAGATTTTTATATTTTTCGGGTGCTTTTTTAGCGTTAAGCAGGTCTTCCCTTGAAACATATGTAAGCTGAAAATGAACGCCGCCGTTTTTAAAATACGTTTCAAGCAAATCAGCTGTTTTATTAAAGTTGGTGTCGTTTTTAATTAACTGCCCATCCGGCATTATATTGGTGACGGTACTGCCGCAGCCTATGGCGTTCGGGTCAACTCTTGCAATGGAATTAAGCAGCGCTGTAAGTCCGTTTCGGTCCTTTCCTTCGCTCTGACCCAAACCGAATTTGAGCGCGTCACCTGTGTATCTTCCGTCCGGCGTTGCCGCTGTTTTCTCGCCGAACCACTGATGGTGCGGGTTGTAACCTATTAAATCGCCTACAAGCCAGTGGTAACCGAATAAATTTGTTTTATCCTTGAAAAATTCATACAGACTTTGATAAAACCTTTGCGCTATGCTGTTTGAACGCTCGGTATCGTTTCCGAAAAAATCACCTTTTTTAATTATGAGCGTGCGCAGATTCTCAAATCCGCTCCAGTTTGCCTGAACTGCCGCTGTAAGCTCTTGCATAGTAACGATTTTTTCATCATATACAAATTGCTTAACTATTATCAGTGAGTCAATTACATTTGCTATACCTACATATTGGGGCGAGGCTATTGTAATATCCCCGGAACCCTGGGTAGGGCTTTTGGCTTTTTCAATGCAGCCGTGGAAAAACGGCGCCGATAAATAGTTTATATCCCTTGCTTTTACGCTGTTATATTTATCATCATATTCGCATGCGATCGTAAGATCGGAAAAAAGTTCTTTTGAAAACACCTTGTAGTATTCTTCAAACGATTTAAGATGAATTATTTCATTGCTCCTTTTGTGGAAAAGCGTTTCGGTGGGACGCGCAATATTTACTACCGAATTACCGCCGGTAACAACTCCCGGAAACGCCGGCTCATTACAGCCCACAGTTGTATATCTGACTGCCTCTTTAAAAGGGAATTTGCAAATTTCGGTGTAACACTTTATCCTTTTTTCATCATTTTGGAAGGCAATTCTTTTGTTAGGGTCTTTGCGTTCGCAGTCAAGTGCAAATCTGAAAGCCTCTTTAGGCGTTTTGGCTGTCCATCGCAAGGTTACCTGCGGTATCCATGTGGGCAATTCAAGCAAGCTTTCAAGAATAAGCCCTGAAAGATCGGTAAATCCGTCGCTTCCGTCGGGCAGATAACCGCCTATGCAAAAGTGCGATTCTCCGCCGCGCGTGAACCAAGCTGAGGTTATGGGCGTTGCCGCCTGGAGCATTAAAAACAGCTCCTGCAGGTACTCTTTTGCTTCATCACGGGTTAAGGTACCGTTTTTTAAGTCATTATCGTAAAACGGCTGCAAATATCTGTCAAGCGTTCCAAGGCTGTCAGGGTCTGCCGCAAAACAAATATAAATTGTTAAAACCGCCTCATAAAACGAGGATGGCGCTTTTTCCGGCACGCTTTTAAGTGTCTCGGATAAGGTAATAAGGTTTTGTTTATATTCGCCGTTTTCAGTGATTTCTGCTGCTTCGGCGGCTTTTTCGGAGCATTTATGCGACCAGCTTATAAGTGTTAAAACAACATTTCTGACCGCCCGCAAAAATTCTTTTTCTTTATTATCTGTATGTTCGGTAAGGGAGCTGTCAATTTCCTCTATTATCCCCGATAAGCCTTTTTTCAATACCTTCTCATAGTCTGCCGTTGCGTGCTGCCATTCAAATGTTGATAAATTGTAAATCGGCTTTAAGTAAAAGTCGTTTGCAACCAGATTGAAGTTTTTGTTTCCCATTCGTCTGAAAATATCGCCCACAACCGATTCATCACAGTTGAAAAAGCCGGTCATTTTTGAGCATTCGTATAAAACAGGCTCTTGATTCATTATAAATTCGCATAACCGTTTTGATTCCATTTGCTCACGCGATAAAAATATATCATTGCGGTCAAATTCAGTCTTCTTTGGCTGTGCATACATTTTTCCGCCGAGAGTCAGTTCTGTGAGTTTTTCAATTCTTTTATTCATAAAATACACCCTTTCAAGCATATTTTACCGAATATTGATTGAAAGTAAATTCATAAAAAAGCATTTTTATACTTTTCGGCATAAAATATTTTTTATCGGCTTGCTTTTTTTCACCGAATACCTTACAATATTAAGGTAGGGGGAGAATATATGAATGCAAATTTTATAATTACAAAAATTGAAAACATAATATATGTTGATAAAAACCAATATCCCGAAAGGGTTTCGGCATTTTGCGGCAACCTGCCTAATTGTGAGCTTATATATCATATTTCAGGTAAAATGAGTGTTTATTTTAACGGGAAAACCGAAATGTGCGATGATAATACGTTAAGATTTTTGCCAAAGGGTGAAAATAGAGGATATACTGTAACAAGAGAAGAAAACGGTGATTGCATTGATATATTTTTCGACACCGATAAACCCATTTCCTCAGAAATGTTTACAATTAAATTAAATAACGGTACAGCAGCGGCGCCTATTTTCAAGAAAATTTTTTCATTGTGGGTTGCAAAACGTGACGGATATTATTTTGAATGTATCTCGTTGCTTTACAAGGTCTTTGCGATGCTTCAAAAACAAACCTATCTGCCTGAAAAGCAATACAAAAAAATCAAGCCTGCCATAGATTACATAAATGAAAATTTTACAAACGGAAAATTATCGGTCGGCAAGCTTTCCGCAATTTGCGGAATAAGCGAATCCGCGCTTAAAAAGCTTTTTATAAAAAAATTCGGAGTGCCTCCCGTAAGATACATAATACAGCTTAAAATAAACTATTCATGCGACCTGCTGCGCTCCGGGTTATATTCTGTTTCTCGGGTTTCCCAAATATGCGGTTACGGCAATGTGTATTTTTTCAGCCGACAGTTTAAAGAGAATATGGGAATTTCTCCGTCGGAATTCATTAAAAAATATAAATCCTCGAAATAGCGGTGGAAAATATTCGCATCATCGCCCGACGCTTTCCTTCCGATACCTGATTGTTTTGGTATCGGGAGTTTTTATATTTGCATATTTTCTGCCGAGCGCCGAATGTTTTTTGTGCCGTTCGGGGGGATTTTTTTCAAAAAAAGCGCAAATCGGTAACCTTTTTCCGCTTTTTTGATATACTGTTATTAAGAGCCGACGGAGAGCGGATATATCGGAGGGATGCGAAATGCGAAGGCAAAGAGGCTGCGGCTGCAACAAGGGACTTATGGGTCTGACATTTGCCTGCGGGCTTCTCATAAGCTGCTTTTGCCCGCCGAAATTTCTTGTCGCGGTGCTTGCGATATGGGTTATTATTCTCGGCTTCTCCGGCAGACGGTGCTGATTATTTTCTCGGGAGGTCTTTTTTGTGAAGGTTGTTTTATTTAAGAGTCCTAAATTTTTAAGCGGAATTTTAAGAGTGCTTTTCGGAATCAAAAAGCAAAACGGTTAATACATAGCAGTTCACTTACTGTTTTGCCTGAATTTCAGCTTCGGTGTATCGAATTTTAACTTCGCACCGAAGCTTTTTGTTTTTTTGCTGTAATTTATCGTGAAAAAGTAAAAAGACAGGCGATTTTCCGTCGATTATCGATGTCGAATGGTGATAAATGCAGTCTTTTAATGTTATTTTTATGGAATTAAGCACTATTTTTGTATTATCACTTGAAATTTATGTGAGAATGTGGTAATATGTGTAAAACAAGTTAATTTGGGAGGAACTTGAAAATGGGAAAGAAATTAAAAATTGTAATTGCGGAAGACGGCACAGAGCTTGGGAAAAGCTGCGAGAAGGCTCTTAAAAGCTACGGTATGGATGTGATCATGTGCGACAAGAGCGGTACGCAGCTGCTTGAAAAGATCAAATCGGAGAAGCCCGATGTAGTGCTTGCCGATATTTTTATGCAGAATCTCGATATTTTGGGCGTGCTTGATGCCATTCACAAAACGGACGCCGCAAGCAGGCCTATGGTAATGGCGATGTCGAGCTTTGATAATCCGCGCCTTGAAAAGGAAACGCTTGAAGCGGGAGCAAGCTATTATTTTTTAAAGCCGTTTGATATAAATACAATGGCGGAAAGGATAATCCGTCTTTCGGGCTGGCGGAACGAAATTTCGCCGGTTGTGGTAAAGGACAATGTGGTAACCGACCCCGAGCTTGAGCTTATGGTGACCGAAATCATTCATCAAATAGGAGTTCCGGCGCATATAAAGGGATACCATTATTTGCGGGAGGCAATAATTCTTTCGGTCAAAAACAGCGAGATAATAAATTCCGTAACCAAACTTTTGTACCCGACGGTCGCAAAGCACCACGGGACAACCTCCTCCCGCGTGGAAAGGGCAATACGCCACGCAATAGAGGTGGCATGGGATAGGGGTGATATCGATGTTTTAAATTCTTATTTCGGCTATACCATTCAGAATGACCGCGGCAAGCCGACCAACAGTGAGTTTATCGCCATGATAAGCGATAAGCTGCGGCTGAGGCTGAAGATAAGCTGAAATACATACGGCATTTTACAGGCATAACCCCGGCAAAGAATAATAAAAATTTCAAAGGAGAAAGCTGAAATGTCAAGTATTAAAAAAACAATGTCCGCACTGCTGGCAGTCGGAATGCTGGCGGCAAGCGCGGTAACGGCGGCGGCGGAAAACGCCGAGCCTACCATGCCGGATCTGACGGGGCAAAGATATCTTACGATTGACGAAATATCGCCCGGCACATCCGTGCGGAGCTTTTCGGAAACGGTCAAGCTCTCCGAAAATGAGGAAATGAGGATATATAACGACGACGGGATACGCCTTTTCGCGGGAGATTACATAGGCAATGGCGCTTCGGTAATAATTTTTGAAAACAGCGATATCAAAGAGGTATACCGAATCAAGCTTTACGGCGATTTGAACGGCGACGGTCTTATAAACGCGGCGGATATAGCCGAAATGCGCAAGGCCGCCATGTCGCTCGGCGCGCCCGATGACCGCACCGTGAGCGATATAGACGCCGACGGCGAAACAAATATAATAGATTTGATAAAGCTCAAAAAATACAGGGCGGGCATATGCGAGCTTTCGCAGGGCAGAATGCTCGCCGCATCCTCGCGCTTTACAAATCGCGCCGTTTCGTCGGTCGAGGGATATGAGGAGAGCTTTGAGGATTTGTCCGCAGCCTCAAAGGATATTGAGCTTACCTTCGGCAGATATTACAATTCGGAGGAAACAGACGGCAATATGCTCGGCGGCGGCTGGACGGCATCCTTTGAGGGATGCGTCAGCTTATCCAACGGCTCTGCCACCGTTCGTATTTACGGAAGAGCGCCGCTTGCATTTAAATATGAAAACGGAAAATATTCCTCTTCAAGCAGCCGTGCAAGGCTTGAAAATTCAAGCAACGGCTTTGTTTTTACGGATGAGAGCGGAATTAAATACACCTTCGGCACAGCCGGTTTTCTTGTTAAAATAACGGATAAAAACGGCAACAATACCGAAATCGGAGTAAACAGTGCCGGAAAAATACAAAAGGTCACCGACAGCGTAGGCAGGGAATATCTTTACGCCTATAATGAGTCGGGTCGCCTTTCCTCGGTTACCGACTGCATGCAGCGCACCGTCGGATATACATACAATGAGGACGGCAGACTGTCGTCCGTTATCGGGGTTCTGGGCACGGTTACCGAGAGCTATTTGTACAATGCGGACGGCAGGCTTGTAAGGATATCCGATGCCTTCGGCAACAGAATAACCGGCATTGATTATGACGAAAGCCGCAATGTCGCATCCGTTACCGACAGTGACGGAGTAAAAACCGAATATTCCTATGATACGGCGGACAATTCGGTCACCCTATCCCGCAATAATGAAATCACAGAGCGGCGGGTATACAACAGATACGGCTATCAGACCGCGTCCGAAACCGCAGACGGAACGCAGAGAACCTATTACTGCAACGCCTACGGCGATATCGCGCTGACAGAGGAGAATGACGGAAACAAAACCTTTTATGTTCATGACCTGCGCGGAAATATATTAAAAACCGAAACGGTAACCGATGAGGGCACCGAAACCGAAACAAATAGGTATGACGAGTCGGGCAATCTTATAAAATCGGTGTCAAAGGATTCCGCGGCGGAATACACCTATGACGGCAGCGGCAATGTGCTGACTGTTAAAAAAACGGCGGAGGACAAGCAGGAGGAAACCACCGTTTATACCTATAACCCCGACGGCACGGTAAGCACCGCGGTGACAGACGGGAAAGTCTCCGCATACACCTATAACGAAAACGGTTATTTAACGCGCGAGGAGGCAGACGGCGCCGTTAAGGCATACACCTACAATTCGGTAGGCTGGCAGACAAGCGAGACCGCAGACGGCAAAACCGTTTCCTACAGCTATAATTTAAACGGCGATAAAATAAGAACGGCTGAAAACAACACCGTTAAAAGCCGAACCGTGTATGATAATTACGGAAGAATCAAGCAGCAGATAAGCGAAGCCGAATACAATGCTTCATTTGACGCGCTCAACACTTCTTCAGCCGACAGCTATACCGATACCGCGGCGGGAATCCGCTATTATTACGGCACGGACGGAAGACTCACGCAGATAAAGGCGGGCTGCTATGCCGTCTCTGCCAACGCCGACAACCGCGTAACAAGCGTGACCGCCGGGAACACGGTGCTGGCGCAGTATGATTACGACAACGACGCCCAAAGCCTTATTTCCGCAGTTAATTACGCCAACGGTCAAAGCATAGCATACAATTATAATTCCGCGGGAAACATCGAATCGCTCTATTACGGCGATACCCTCGCCTATACCTATGCTTACGACAGCGGGAACACCCTCGTTTCAAAAACAAATCATATAGATAATGTAAGGACGGTTTATTCTTCTGACGGCGTTACCGTCGGCACAATCAATTCGGACGGAACGCTGAACGCCGAATACAACCGCATTTACGAGCGGCTGAACAGAACCTCTTCAACCTCCGGCATGATAACCACCGACGGCTTCGAGCCTGCCGCAGACGGCGAGGAAGCCGAGCTTAAAAGAATAACCGAAAGCTTTGCGGGCAGCAGCTTCTCAACCGATTACTATGAGGATTATTTGACCTACGGCGGCATTACCCGCACCGAGGAAAAGACCGACGGCACGGTTTCAGGTGTGACCGTGAAAAACGGAGGCAACAAACTGTACTCCGAAGAATATACTTATAATGACGACGGACTTATAGCCGCAGTCACCGTTTCCGACGGGCGCACCTATGCCTACACATACGATGAAAACAAAAACATCGTTTCAGTGGTAAAGACCCAGAAAACCGCCGCTGACAGCGGCAGCCAATCCTCGGGCGGCGGAAAGCTGGGCGGCGAGCTGTTCGGTGAGCTTCGCTATTATTACGATTCGCTCGGTCAGCTTATCCGCACGGACGATGAGGAGAACGAACGCACAACGGAATATATTTATGACGGCAACGGAAATATCACCGCCGTAAAGACATATTCGCTGCACGAAAAGGATGAGCCGCTTTCCTCGCCGATTTCGGTTAAAAGCTTCGGCTATAGCTCCGACGGCTGGACCGATATGCTCACCTCATACGACGGCAATGCCGTAACGCATGACGCGCTGGGTAATATTTTAAGCTTTAACGGTTATACTTATACCTGGCAGGCGGGGCGCCGACTTGCGGGTATGACAAACGGCACGAATACCTACGGCTATAAGTACGACGATAACGGCATCCGCACCGAAAAAACCGTGAACGGTGTCACCACGCATTACCTCACGGTTGACGGCAGAATCACCGGTCAGTATGACGGAACCGACACCCTTTATTTCCGTTACAATGCCGATAATTCACCTATCGGCTTCAGCTTAAACGGCGAGGAATATCTTTATTTAAAAAATATTCAGGGCGATGTTGAAGAAATAGTTGACAAAAACGGTAATTCTGTGGTAAAATATGCCTATAATGAGTGGGGAAAGCTGCTTTCCGTAACCGGCTCTATGGCAGCTGCCGTGGGTCGGATAAACCCGATAAGATACCGCGGGTATTATTATGACGGCGAAACCGGATATTACTATCTTCAGAGCCGCTACTATAACCCTGATATTTGCAGGTTTATTAATGCGGATGAACCGAGTTTGATTACTCTCGGTTTTTGTAGTGTTAACAACATAAATCTATTTTCATATTGTAACAATGAGCCAGTTAATAATATTGACCCGAATGGACATTGGGTGGCAAGAGCTGTTATTTCCGGTATAAGCGGCGCTGTATTTGGTGGAATAGCTTATTTAATTGGTCGAGCTTTTAGAATCAGCGGTTGGAAGTTGGCGGCATTTACTGCGGTATTTGTTGCGGCAGGCATAACAATAGGAGCCATATGGGGCCCAAATATATTATATAGAATCAATTCTTTAATAAAGCCTGTGCTATACTTTTTTTCAAACCCGGGAAAAGTTTATTTTGGGGTAAAATTTTTATCCGTTATTCAATTTGAACTACATAACCCACATCATGGGAAATCAATTCATTTTGTGATTCGAATTTTGAAAAACGGTAGATGGAATCAAATATTGGAATGGGTTTTGAAGAAATGAAAATTTTATATGATATTGAGCCATTAAATATGACAAATGATTGCAAAGAGTCGATTAGTGATAATGGATGGGTGACCTTTGCCATCTGCTCAAATGAAAGTATTATTCTTTCCGGAATTCGTGAATATTTACAAAACCAATTACAAAAAAGACAACTGTTGGTTTGGTCAAGAGCAGATGAAATTGTATTAAAAAATTTAAAGGAAAGATATACAGTCACCTCTTGCACAGAAAGTCAGCCACATGGTTTTTTGCGTTATTCAATGCCGGAGATTCTTTTTGTTCTAAATGAATATGATGACATAGAATTTTTGATTTCTAATTTTAATCAACTATCTTCTCTTGAAATTTATGTATTAAAGAACAGTTGTATTGAAAATTTTCTTTCTGTAGTTATGCAACACCGTAAAAAGTATAATAGAGTAGATGTTGATTTTTTTTTGAATAATTCATATGCTATTATAAACAAAAGCGGAGATGCAGATGAAATAGAAATGATTGTTCCGAAAAAGGATTTTCTGACGAGTTTGGAGTTTTATTTATGAAATTCCATAGTTATATGTTTTAAATTATTAATCAAAGCTATTGGTTTATATTGATGAAAAGTTCAGTAAGCATGACGAACAGGCAGATTAATTTCGGCTAAACAAATGTACCGCAATGCGGCTGCGGTACATTTGCCTATAGGCTTTAAGGGGATGTTGAAAGTGAAAAAGGCAATATCTTTATTAATGCTGTGCGCGGTTTGGGCATGTTGCTGCGGCTGCAATTGGAATCCTTTCGTTAAGCAACCATTTCTTTATGACAATAGTGTTTGGAAATGTAAAGAACCTGAAATATCATATTTTGTTAAAACAAGATATGACGAAGAGCAAAAAACAGATATTTCCGATGATTATGCGGCAACTTTTATAGACGGAAAAAAAGTGGTAATGGATTTCGGATTTTTATATAACACTATAAAAGTATATGAGCTTTCAGACGAAGATTCAAAGGAATTTACAGGTAATACACTCTTCACCGGCACATGCAAATATTCAAAAACCAAATTCACAATAAAGATTGATACCGAAACGGATAACCTTTTCGACGGTCAATATGACGAACTGGTATTCGTTCGTCAGGAAGACGAACAGGCGGATTGATTTCAGCTAAACAAATGTACCGCAATGCGGCTGCGGTACATTTGCCTATAGGCTTTAAGGGGATGTTGAAAGTGAAAAGGGCAATATCTTTATTAATGCTGTGCGCGGTTTTGGTATGTTGCTGCGGCTGTAATCGGAATCCTTTCGCTAAGCATCCATATTTATACGGAGATAGTGTATGGGTATGTGAGAACCCTAAAATAACTTATGTTGTAGAAATGAAATATGATGATGAACAGGAAATGGATATGCCGCAAACATATGCTGTGACAAATGTTGACGGAAAAGAAATTTTGTTTGATTTTGATTATTTATATGAGAACATAATTGCATATAAGGTCAGCGACAGTGATTCAAACGATTCCGAGGAAACAGAATTATTTCATGGCATAGGCAAATATTCAAAAACCAAATTCACAATAAAGGTTGATACCGAAACGGATAACCTTTTTGACGGTGAGTATGACGAATTGGTATTCGTTCGTCAGGAAGACGAACAGGCGGATTGATTTCAGCTGAACAAATGTACCGCAATGCGGCTGCGGTACATTTGTTTATAGGCTTTAAGGGGATGTTGAAAGTGAAAAGGGCAATATCTTTATTAATGCTGTGTGCGGTTTGGGCATGTTGCTGCGGCTGTAATCGGAATCTGTCAAATGACAGAAGCAAAAAAACCTCTGATAATATAATGAACAGTATTATTG
>CDYU01038724.1_pt1 | contig 11091 bp, 8 predicted proteins | sample 480701 | NCBI WGS metagenome assembly CDYU01 (sample SAMEA3182105, study PRJEB8094) | gut metagenome | biome: human; feature: gut; material: Stool; isolation source: human stools | place: Canada | collected 2013-02-26 | reverse complement strand
ATATAGATTTAATATTAAATAATGAATATAATAAAAATTTATATGATATATTAAATAGTGATTATTTTTATAAAGATAATTTAGAAAGATATTTAAAATATGATAAAGATAATATAGTACTTAATGTAAATATGAATTTAGATTATGAATTTTATACTCATGATATTGAAGTTACTACAAAAGATAGTACTATGTTAGTTAATAAATATTATAAATTAGATAAAACTTATATACCTACTCTTACTACATTAGATAGAGCATATGCTGTTAATGATAAACAACAAGTAACTCTTGAAACTAAGAAAGCTTTTCAAAAAATGTGTGATGATGCTAAGAAAGATAATATTTATATTTATTCTGGAAGTGCATATCGTAGTTATAGTTATCAAAATACTTTATTTAATAATAGAGCTAAAATGGAAGGATTAGATTATGCTAATAAAACTGCTGCTAAGGCAGGATACTCTGAACACCAAACTGGTTTATCAATGGATTTAATGAATAAAAATTATGATTATATTAGTGCAGAAGATGAGGAATATGAATGGTTAATTAATAATAGTTATAAGTATGGATTTATTTTAAGATTTCCAAAAGATATGGATAATATTACAGGTTATACTTACGAACCATGGCATTTTAGATATATAAATATTGAAATAGCAACTTATTTAAAAGAAAATAATTTAACTTATGAAGAATATTATGGTATGAATTTAAACAAATAGTTAATAATATTATTGGTGATATAATGAATAATATTGATATAAGAAAATATATCGTAGAAAACTTTAAAGATGACTCCATTAACGATATAAGAAGTTCAATAGATAAATCTATTACTTCACACGAAGATGAACCATTAATTGGTCTTGGAGTATTCTTTGAATTATTATGGAATGTATCTGATGAAGAAACTAAATTACTTATATTAAATAGTATTAAAAGAGGACTTTAATCCTCTTTTTTTATTCCTATTTTATCTCCCATATTAATAATAGTTTCATAGCCTTTTTTAGTATTATTAATTAAATAATTATCTATTTTAACATTATCTTTTTTTACCAGTAATATAATTGTAGAACCTCCATATTTAAAGAATCCTTTTTCTTCGCCTTTGGTAAAGAAATAATTTTTATGTTCATTTTTTATTTTTCCTACCATTAGGGCTCCTACTTCTACTTGGATTACTTTACCAAAATTATCGGTATCGAGTATGGTATAACTTCTTTGATTAGTTACATATACTTTTTTATTTTCTACGGCAATTGGTCTTACTGTATTTAATACTCCTTTTATCTTTTTATTTATACCATGATATCCTGAATCTATATAACAATATCTATGATAATTATCCGGAGTTAATCTACATATTACTACATAATCATCTTTATATTCTTTAGCTAGTTCACTATTTTTAAGCAGACTATCTAAACTATAATCTACATGTTTTATTCTAAAAGTTTCATCACTTGCTTTGTATACGCTTAATTTACAATCGCAAGGACTAATAAATGCTTCCCTATCCTCATCAATATTTATTTCTTTTTTATTTCTTGTAAAATAATCATTAAATGATTTATATTTTCTATCTTCATAAAGTGATGTATCTATATTATTCTTTTTTATAAATGGTTTTATAAATATTACTGAAATTCTGCAATCAAGTAACCATGTAACAAGTTTAGAAAATGTTGCTCTTGTTATAAATAATAAAAGTATTCTCCCTATAATTGTTTCATACAAAAATTTTAATACTATAGATTCATCTTCATATTTAATTACTTCTTTCATTATAAATACCATATAAGAAGCAAGGTAAGTATAATTATACCTAGAATAGTCATTATTATCATACCTCTATTTTTTAATTTAAACATTTTAAATTTAGTAATAAATAATATTGATAAAATTAATAAAACTACTCCATATACATATACAAAATTATTCTTTATTATATTTTTTATTAAATATATAATAGGTACCACTATTGCGCTTGTAGTAACAGGTAGTCCTAAGTATTCATGTCTTACTTCAGTTGTTTTAGAACTTCTTACTTCTTCATCTACATTAAAATATGCTAATCTAATTAAGGCACATAAAGGTATTAGATACAAAGTAAAGCATAATATTGTTTTATCTAATCCTAAACCTATACCAATTGCACTAGGAAGTAATCCAAATGCTACTAAATCACTTAGACTATCTATTTGAATACCAAACTTTTTACTAGTTTCTGTTCTATTTTTCTTTGTTCTAGCAACCTTACCATCAAACATATCAAATAGTCCACTTATCATTATACAAATAATTCCAACAAATGGATTATTATTAAGCGAAAAATATATTCCAGTAAGTCCAGATAAAAAACTTAAATAAGTAAGAATAACTGTATAATCATATATTCCTATCATAAACTTCTTCCTTTCAAAACAGTAATAAGTATATCATTAATCTACTATTTTGTCAAAAATTGATATACTTAAATATATTAAATTACTTATAGTTTATACTTCCAAATCTACGATCTCTTGAAGTATATTCAACGATTGCCTTATCAAATTCCTTCTTTGTAAAATCAGGAAAATAAGTTTTAGGAAAATAAAATTCTGCATAACTATTTTGCCATAGTAAGAAATTACTTAATCTTAATTCTCCACTTGTTCTAATCATTAAATCTACATCAGGTAAATCTTGATACAAATATTTATGATACATTTCTTCATTTATTTCATTAATATTTAATTTACCATTTTCCACTTCATTTATTATTTTTTTAGTAGCATCAATTATTTCACTACGAGAGCCATAATTTAAACATATATTAAGTATACCTTTAGTATTATCTTTAGTATCACTTACTATTTTATCCATTGCCTCAAGTACATCTTGTCTTAATGGTTCTTTTCTTCCTGAAAATACTACTTTAATATTTTCTTTTAAATAGAATTTATCTTTTTTAAATCCATTAACAAATAAATTCATTAAATGATCAACTTCTTCTTTACTTCTTTTAAAGTTTTCAGTTGAAAATACATAAACACTAACTACTTTAATACCTTTATTAAAAGCATAACTAGTTATTTCTTTTAATCTTTTAAATCCTGCATCATGTCCCATACTTCTAGGTAATCCTTTTTCTTTTGCCCATCTACCATTACCATCTACTATAATTGCAACATGGTTAGGTATTTTTAAATTACTATAATCCATTTTTACCTCCATTACTTTTTACATTTTAATTATATCAAATATTTACACTATTGTCTAATATTTTTTCATTTTGCTGCATAAAATATTAATATACTATATTGACTTTCTTTTAAAAGTATAGTATATTAGTATTACGTTTCAAGAAAATGTTTCTCGCTCCCGGATGGTGCGAGTAATAAATTATTCCGGACGGCAATGTTTCTCGCTCTCGGATGGTGCGAGTAATAAATTATTCCGATAGAAAATTAAGAAATTCTACTTTTATGGTAGAATTTTCTTTTGACATATGATATAATTATTTAGCAATTAGAAATATAGAAATAAGGTAAAAAAAGACCAACCTACTTTGGAAAAATATATAGACCATGTACATTTCAGAAATGGTATACCTGCAAGAGTTAGTGATGTATTAAAAAATGAAATCCTAAATAATTTTAATGAATTAATGAAATTAAAATCTAAAGGAATTAATTTTTTTTTACAAATATAGATAAAATAAAATCAATGATAGAACAAGAATTAAATGAAATAAAAAAATAATATGTAAACTACAAGTTAAGAATATGGACAATTCTTCTTTTTTTTAATATAATGATATTAAGTATACTATTAAGAAGGAGTAGAAAATAGATACTGAGCGTAAGGTCATAAAATGAATACGAGGTTAGTAGTTATCGAAACTATCTTGCGGATGCTACTACGGTTAATATAAATCGTTAGATATATAACAAAAAGTAAAATCAATATTACAACAAAATATATATCATAAGAAAGGAAAATTAATATGTGTGGAATCGTAGGATATGTAGGAAAGAAAAATGCTGTTCCTATCCTATTAGATGGTTTAAAACAATTAGAATATCGCGGATATGACTCTGCAGGTATTGCTATAATTGATAATAACCAAATAGATATAATTAAAGAAAAAGGAAAAATTGTAAACTTAGAAAATATTATAGACAAAGACTTATACTCAAATATTGGTATAGGTCATACAAGATGGGCTACTCATGGAGTACCTAGTAATACTAATGCTCATCCTCATAATGTAGGAAAAATAACATTAGTACATAATGGGATAATAGAAAATTACCAAGAATTAAAAGAAGAATTAACTAAAAACAAATATACTTTTAAAACTGAAACAGATACTGAAATAGCATGTGCTTATATAGACTATTTATATAATAAAGAAAAAAATATGTTAAAAGTATTAAATAAAATAAAAGATATATTTAAAGGTAGCTATGCTTTTGGTATACTTAACATTGATGAACCAAATACAATATATGCAATTAGAAAAGATAGTCCATTAATTGTAGCAACAAATAATGAAGGTAACTTTATTGCATCAGATGTACCTGCTATATTAAAACATACTAATAAATATATATTACTAGATAATTATGAAATAGTTAAATTAACTGATAAAATAGAAATATATAAAGATAATAAATTAATTAATAAAGAAATAAAAACATTTGAATTTGACATAAATGCAGCAATGAAAGATGGATATGATCATTATATGTTAAAAGAAATAAATGAAGAAGATATTGTTATTAATAATTTATTAAATAAATATAACACCAAAGAAAAAATACTAAGTAATATTCCAAATATTTCTAAATATAAAAAGATAGATATAGTAGCCTGTGGAAGTGCTTATCATGCAGGACTTGTAGGAAAATATTTAATCGAAGAATTTGGCAATACTTTAGTTAATGTAGAAATAGCAAGTGAATATAGATATAAAAAATTATTTATAGATAAAAATACTCTAGTAATTATAATATCTCAATCAGGTGAAACTGCTGATTCATTAGCATGTCTAAGAATAGCAAAAGAACACAAAGCCAAAACATTAGGTATAGTTAATGTTGTAGGATCTTCCATTGCTCGTGAAGTAGATGATGTTATATATATAAATGCTGGTGTAGAAATAGCAGTAGCAACAACAAAAGCATACTTATTACAATGTTTTATATTATCATTAATAGCAATAAAATTAGGTATAGAAAAAAATACATTAGATGAACAAATAATATTTGATGACATGAATAAACTACCTACCCTAATTAGAAATACAATAAATAATACAAGTTATAAAAAAATTGCCAAGAAAATATATAAAAATGAAGATGTATTCTACTTAGGAAGAAATATAGATTATGCTACTTCAATGGAAGGTAGTTTAAAATTAAAAGAAATATCCTATATTCATTCAGAAAATTACCCTGCTGGAGAACTAAAACATGGAACAATTTCATTAATCGAAGAAAATACTCCAGTAATTTCAGTAGTAACAAAAGAAATGATTAGCGAAAAAACTATATCTAACATAAAAGAAGTTAAAGCTCGTGGAGCATATACAGTAATATTAACAAATAAATCACTAGATAAAAATTATGATTGTTGTGATGATAAAATAGTCGTAGATAATATTCATGATATATTTAAACCATTAATAAATATCATACCACTTCAATTACTATCTTATGAAATAGCTAAATTAAGAGGTTGTGATATAGATAAACCTAGAAATCTAGCCAAATCAGTAACTGTAGAATAAACCAAAAAAATATAGGACACACAAAGTCTTATATTTTTTATATTTCTACTATTTTTTAACAAATACAATTACCATTTTCATCAAAGAATTCTGGACATCTTGATTTAAAATTTCTATTAGCCGTTTTAGCCACAACAAGAAGTTCTTTTCTTATATCCAAGTCCTCTACTTTACCATCAATTGTAGTAATCATATCAAGCAACTCATTCAATATTTTTTCATTTTTCTCTTTCTCTATTCCACCAGTCTTTAAAAGACACATAGATATTTTTGCTATTGCTGAAAACAAAGATGCTCTTTTTATTTCTCTAATATCATTCTTTAACTTAGGATAAATACCTTTTAAGTTATAATTCAAATAATTTTGAACCATTTCTCTTATATCGTTTCTTCCATCAGTTCTCCAATAATAACAATTCTCTTCTATTTTACTTTCATAAAATGGGACATATTCATCTTTTGGAAAATTTGTAATTGGGTAATTTCCTAAATAATGCCAGTTGTCAGGAAGATTTTTTCTGCCATCTATAACTATTGAAGCTGGATATATCTTTAAAAAGTTTAATTCATCTGCGTAATACTTCATATTACATCTTTCTTTAATAGTTTGATAACAATCCATATTATGTAAATCCGTAGAATTCCATCTTTCATACCAATAAACTTGTGATGTTTGAACGTGTTCTAAATTATTTACTTCTTCAAATGAAGTTGTTAGTTTATCATTCTTAGTTATTAATACCCTAAATATTGGGCGTGAATATTTTTCATACCATTGTTTATCATCAACTTTTACAAACAAAAGATATCTATTATTTATTATTTCATTTTCACTTTCTATCTTATAATAAAATGTATCCCACTTCTTCCATGTTTTTCTTTTACTCATTTTTAATCCTCCAACAATATTTAAAATTATTTATCACTAATATATTTTTTATATTTCTACTATTTTTTAACAAATACAATTACCATTTTCATCAAAGAATTCTGGACATCTTGATTTGAAATTTCTATCAGCAGTCTTAATTACATTCGTAAGTTCTTTTCTTATATCCAAGTCCTCTATTTTACCATCAATTGTAGTAATTATATCAAGTAATTCATTGAATTCTTTTTCGTTTTTTTCTACTCCACCTTTTTTTGAAAGATACATAGATATTTCTGTCATCGCCCAAAACATAGAAGCTCTTTTTGTTTTTCTAATGTTTTTCTTTAACTCGGGATAAATCTCCTTTAAGTTATAGTCTAGGTAATTTTGAACCATGCTTTTAATATCATTTCTGCCAGTATCATACCAATGCCAGTAATAACAATTCTCTTTTATTTTGAGTTCAGTATATGGAACAAATTCATCCTTTGGTAAATTTGTAATTGGATAATTTCCTAAATAATGCCAATTATCAGGAATACTTTTTCTACCATCAATCCATATTGCAGCAAGGTATATTTTTAAGAAGTGCAACTCATCTGGATAATACTTCATATTGCATCTTTTTTTAATAGTTTGATTACAATCCAAATTATGTAAATCCGTTGAAAACCATCTTTCATACCAATATAATTGTGATGTTTGAACGTGTTCTAAATTATTTACTTCTTCAAATGAAGTTGGTAGTTTATCATCCTTAGTTATTAATACTCTAAATATTGGGCGTGAATATTTTTCATACCATTGTGTATCATCAACTTTTACAAACAAAAGATATCTATTATTTATTAATTTGTTCTCACTTTCTATCTTATAATAAAATGTATCCCACTTCTTCCATGTTTTTCTTTTACTCATTTTTAATCCTCCGATATATTTTAATTATTTATCGCTATACTTCTTACTAAAAAGTATAACATTGTTTATTTATTTTATCAATATATTTTAATAAGATAAAGAAAAAATATTGAAACTATTTTTATAGGTTCAATATTTCTTTTAAATGACTAATATTTTAGGTATATAATAATTAAAATCCACTTTCTAATTTAATTATCTTACAAAATATTTTTCTTAATATATCTATAATTAATACACTAAATGAAATAATAATAGTAATAAATAATTCATACATAGTAAGTCCAGATGTTCTAAATAAACTACCTCCATAGTATATTAGATAAAGTTGTACTATAAATACCATTATGATTATAAAGATAAATACTTTATTTTTAAATAGATTATCAAATATATTAACTCTACTAGTTCTAGCATTAAAAGAATTTAATATTGTAGTAAATATAAATAAGGCAAAGAATGCTGTTAATAAATGATTATTATCTACATATAATTTGTTTATTATAGGTAATTTTAAGAATAATACAAACATAACTGAAGAATATAATCCTGTAAATAGTATTTCATTAAACATATATTTATTTATTATATGTTCATCTTTTCTTTTAGGTAATTCATTCATATAATCTATTCTAGGGGCTTCATAAGAAAATGCTAAACCTGCTAAAGTATCCATAACCATATTTATCCATAGCATTTGAATAACTGTAACAGGATAACTTATTCCAATAAAAGGTCCTACGATAGAAATAAATACTGCACAAAAATTAACAGTAAGTTGAAAGACAATAAACTTTCTAATACTTTTAAATATTGTCCTACCATAAAGTATAGCGTTAGCAATAGATTTAATGTTATCATCAAGTATTACTATATCTGAAGCTTCCTTAGCAACCTCAGTACCACTTCCCATAGCAAATCCTACATCTGCTTTTTTTAAAGCAATTGAATCATTCACACCATCCCCAGTCATACCTACTACTAAATTATTTTTCTTGCAAATACTAACTAACCTACTTTTATCTGTGGGTAAGGCTCTTGCTACTACTTTTAATTTAGGTAAGATTAATTTTAATTTATCATCAGACATATTATTTAATTCATCACTTGTTAATACTATATCATCTTTATTTTTAATTATACCAACTTCCTTAGCAATTGAATAGGCTGTATTTTTATTATCTCCAGTTATCATTACAGTTTGAATATTAGCATTATTAATTAATTCTATTCCATCATATGCTTCTTTTCTTATTTCATCACTTACTAAAATAACTCCTACTAAGGTAGAACTTCTTAAATTAGATAAAGCAATTCTCTCATCAGATATAGCTACTGCTAAAGCTCTATAACCATTACTAGTTAAATTAGTAATATAATTATTTAGTTTGTCTTTTTCTTTTAATAATTGTTTTACTCCATCTTCATCATAATAATAATTACAATAATTAAGTACTATTTCATAGGCTCCTTTAATTAATTTTATTTTCTTATTATTATAATTAATCAAAGATACAGAATATTTATTCTTACTATTAAAAGGTATTTTATCTAATTCAATGACATTATTACTTTTAACTTTCTTAACAAAATTAAGTAATGCTTTATCAGTAATATTACCTCCGATTACTTTATTTTCATATTTATCATAAATTCCTTGATTATTATAAATAATGGAAGTAGATAATAATTCATCATATTTAGGATATGCACTTACTTCCATCATACTATTAAAACTTTTATTATTTCCTAATACTACATTTATAACTTCTAAATTTCCTTTAGTTAAAGTACCTGTTTTATCTGTAAATAATATATTTAAACTACCTGCAGTTTCTATACCTACTAATTTTCTTACTAAAACATTATCTTTTAGCATTTTCTTCATATTGGTAGATAATACCAAGGTAATCATCATAGGTAATCCTTCAGGCACTGCTACTACAATTATTGTTACACATAAAGTTAAGGCATTTAAAATATAAGCGAATATTAATCTATAGTTAGTAATGGTATTAATTATTAAATTATAGTTAAAGTTATTTTTAATTACTATCATATTAAATAAGTAACTTACTGCTACTAAGAAAGCTGCAATATAACCAATTCTTGATATTGTTTTAGCTAAATCTGTTAATTTTAATTTAAGTGGTGAAGGTTCACTTTTTTCTTGTAATTTTAAAGCCATTTTACCATACATTGTATTATTTCCAACATTAGTTACTAACATATATCCATCATTATCATAGACTATTGTACCACGATATAATTTATTAGAATTACTAATGTTATTTATATTGTTAGTACTTTCTTTATACATCTCTCTTGCTTCACCGTTTATCATTGATTCATCTACGGTAATATTACCTTTAATTAAGATACCATCCGCAGGTATTTTATCTCCACTAGTTAGATAGACTATATCATTATAGACAATATCTTCAATATTTATTTCTTCTAAAGTATTATTTCTTTTTACTTTACATTTAATTTTAGAACTTTCATTTTGTAATCTTTCAAAAGCTTTATTTGATCCATACTCTGAAACACTTGATATTAAAGATGCTATTAATATAGCAAGTACTATACCTATTGTTTCAAAATAATCAAAATCTTTAAACAAAAATAAAGTTTTAACTGCTAAGGCTATTAATAATATTTTAATTATAGGGTCTCCTAATGACTCAATAAACAATTTAATAAATGTATCTTCTTTTTTATTAGTAATTCTATTATTGCCATATTTCTTTCTATTAGTTACTACTTCTTCATTATTTAATCCATTAGTATTCATGAGTTTATCACCTAATAAATATTATTAAGTAATTAAATAATTAGGAATGTATTCAAACGACAAAAAAAGTGAGAATTAACTCACTTGACTAGATAATCTTTTAGCTAGTTTTTTTACCTCTTCAACTGGTACATCAGATACTTCACTTATTAACTCATAAGGCATATTTTTTCTTAACATATTATTTACTATATTTTCTTTTGTTTCTATAGTCCCAATAGAAATCCCTTGTTCTTTCCCAATAGAAATCCCTTGTTCTTTCCCAATAGAAATCCCTTGTTCTTTTCCAATAGAAATCCCTTGTTCTTTTCCAATAGCAATACCATCTTTTCTTCCAAGTTCAAGGCTATCTTGTAATTCTCTTTCTATTATTTCTTTTTCTTTCTCTGCAGCTATATAATCATAACGTTCCTTACTCCACATTTCTCCTACTGCAAATCCATTAATATTCATACTTATCATCCTCCTTAATATATCATCTGCATCTTTCTTAGAAAATATATTTAACATCATTAAATAAAATTCTTTAAAAGACTTACTAATTAGCGATGCTAATATTACTACTTCTTCCGTTCTTATACCTAGATTATAATATAAGTAATAATAGTATTCAAGATACTTTAAGACAATTCTTTTATTTTTTGTATAAATCTTGCTCGATTTTTCACCAGTTTCATATATACTTTCATTTATATATCTTTTAAATCTCTTTTCAAATGGATT
>CDYU01021647.1_pt1 | contig 11127 bp, 10 predicted proteins | sample 480701 | NCBI WGS metagenome assembly CDYU01 (sample SAMEA3182105, study PRJEB8094) | gut metagenome | biome: human; feature: gut; material: Stool; isolation source: human stools | place: Canada | collected 2013-02-26 | reverse complement strand
CAAGGCAATGAAGAAGTTTTTCATAACGGTTGTTCTGTCGCTTTCGTGCGTATTGTCGGTTTCGGCACAAAAACAGACGGAGGCGTCAACGCTTAACCTGATAGGTAAGCCGTTTGAATCGACTCCCAATCCGTATCATAGAGTCGATACATTGGTTTATAAAGGTTTTAACAGGACGGAGAATCGACAACTCCGTTGCTCTGCCGGTATGGCTGTGTTGTTTAAAACGAACACGCGTAATATACAGATTACGACAAAGTGGGGATATGTATATTCGAGCCATTCAACCATGCCGATCTCTTATAAAGGATATGATCTTTATATCAAAAATGCAAACGGTCAATGGCTGTATGCAGCAAGCGGTTCATTGAAAGCGTATAAGGGCGAGAAAACCGAGACATTCACGCTCATTGAGAATATGGATGGTACGATGCACGAATGTATGATGTATATGCCGATGTATTCGGAGGTCATTTCTTGTAAGATAGGGATAGATGACGATGCTGTTATCGAACCGTTGAAGTCCGATTTTCGTCACAGGATAGCGGTATATGGCTCTTCGTTTACGCAGGGAGTGAGCACGGATCGATCCGGTATGAGTTATCCCATGCAATTTATGCGTAATACAGGTCTTCAAGTCGTGTCGCTCGCAACAAGCGGACGTTGCCTGATGCAGCCTTACATGCTCGACGTTCTTGCGGAAGTCAAGGCTGATGCCTTTATATTCGATACTTTTTCAAATCCTGACGCAGAACTGATAAGAGAGCGCCTGATGCCGTTTATCGATCGGCTTATAGCGGCACATCCGGCTACTCCGTTGATATTTCAGCGTACTATCTATCGTGAACGACGTTCATTCGATACAGTTCTTGATGCGAAAGAACGGGCTAAGGCGGCAACCGTAGAGGAGTTGTTTGCAAAAATCCGCACGAACCCGAAATATAAAGACGTTTATCTGATTACGCCTGATGCTTCCGATGCGCATGAGACATCGGTCGACGGAACTCATCCAAGTAGTTATGGATATGCACTTTGGGCGAAGTCAATAGAGACTCCGGTAATAGAAATTTTAAGTAAATATGGTATAAAATGAGACAAGCGGTATTAGTAGAACCAAAACATATTGAATTTCGTGAAGTTGAGGCGCCTAAGGCGTCGGACCTGAAAGAACATCAGGTACTTCTGAATATTAAGAGAATTGGTATTTGTGGAAGTGAGATACATTCTTATCACGGATGTCATCCGGCAACTTTTTATCCGGTAGTTCAGGGGCATGAATATTCGGCAGTGGTAGTCGCTACGGGGACGGCGGTTACGATCTGCAAGGCGGGTGACGTTGTCACCGCACGTCCGCAACTTGCGTGTGGGAAGTGCAAGCCTTGTCAGCGGGGAGAGTATAATATTTGTGAAGAGCTAAAAGTGCAAGCCTTTCAGGCAAATGGAGCTGCGCAAGATTTTTTTGTGGTTGATGATGACAGGGTTGCGGTATTGCCTGAAGGTATGTCACTTGATTATGGGGCTATGATAGAACCGGTGGCAGTAGCTGCGCATGCAACCATGCGTGGCGGGGACTTGAAAGGTAAGAATGTGGTTGTATCGGGTGCCGGAACGATCGGTAACCTCGTGGCGCAGTTCGCTAAGGCAAGAGGAGCCAAACGGGTTCTTATTACCGATGTAAGTGATTTCAGACTTGAAATCGCTCGTAAATGTGGCATAATAGATACGCTCAATGTAGCTAAGACGCCGCTCAAAGAAGGAGCGAAGAGGCTTTTCGGGGATGAAGATTTTCAAGCTGCGTTTGAGGTTGCCGGAGTTGAGTCGAGTATTCGTTCGCTTATGGAGTGTATCGAAAAAGGGAGTACCATCGTTGTAGTGGCGGTATTTGGCAAGGATCCGTCGCTTGATATGTTCTATTTGGGAGAGCACGAACTGAAGGTGAACGGAACGATGATGTATCGCCATGAAGATTATCTTACGGCTATCGATCAGGTAAGTTCGGGAGCCATCCGTCTCGAACCGCTTATTTCAAATCATTTCCCGTTCGAACAGTATGACGAGGCATATAAATTTATAGACGAGAATAGTGCAACATCCATGAAAATAATTATTAAACTATAAAACCATGAAAATAATAGGTATAGGAGAAGTTGTTTGGGATTGCTTCCCGGAAGGTAAGAGACTTGGCGGAGCGCCTATCAATTTCTGTTTTTTTGCAAAGGAGTTGGGAGCAGAATCATATCCCGTTACGGCAATAGGTGAGGATGAACTCGGTGATGAAACATTTGCGGTGCTTAAAGAGACCGGACTTGATTTAGGATATATTTCCCGTAATATTTTGCCGACAGGTAAAGTGCTTGTGTCGTTGAATGAGGCCGGTGTACCGCAATATGACATTGTTGAGAATGTTGCTTGGGATGCTATCGAGTGTAGTCCTGCGACCATGAAACTTGTCGGCGATGCAGATGCTGTTTGTTGGGGCTCTTTGGCACAGCGAAGCGAAAAGTCACGTGCTGCAATCTTGAGGCTCATAGATGCCGTGCCGGATACCTCTTTGAAGGTGTTTGATATTAATATCAGGCAACATTTTTATTCGACAGACTTGATTGTGGAGTCCTTGCAAAAGGCAAATGTCCTCAAATTGAATGAAGACGAATTGCCATTATTGATCTCTCTCCTTTCTCTTTCGACTGATTTTGTGGAAGCTATCGCAGAACTCATTGCTCGTTTCTCGCTCAAATATGTTATATTCACACAGGGGGCAGTACGTAGTGGCATATATGATGTAAGTGGGGAAATTTCATCCATAGATACACCTAAAGTCGAGGTGGCCGATACTGTAGGTGCAGGCGACTCGTTTACTGCTACCTTTGTTGTGAACATACTTAGAGGGGCGTCGGTCGCTGAATCACACCGCAAAGCGGTAGATGTATCGGCATATACTTGTACACAAAGGGGGGCTATTAATCCGTTGCCGGATAGTAAAAAGTAATATTGGGTACTCCACATAAGGAAGTTTCGTACTTGGTTTGAATGATTCTTCAAACCAAGCGTGGTGGATATGCCTTGTTCTTGTTGATTGCAGTTTAATTCCGTTAGTTAACCGCAGAATTTGCGGCTTAGCATACCTCTTTTGGCCGCATTTTATAGATAACTCCAGTTAAATAGTTATTTTTGCAGAAATAACTGATGGTATGTTTATCCATGAAATAGAAAATTGGAGTTCATTCAGATGGAACATCAAAAGTTTGTCAGATGAAATAGCCTGGATAAATAGGGCTATAGTCTATCTCGTGGAGCGGTTGAGTACAATTGGATTTGAATAGTAATTTTTACGAAATAAAGGAACCCATGTTGAAAATATTAGTAACCTACGCCGTACAAGGCGAATTTGTAGAACTTAAATGGCCGGATATAGAACCTTACTACGTTCGTACAGGTATTGGTAAAGTTAAATCAGCCTTTCATTTGGCAGAGGCAATCCGTCAGGTACAACCGGACTTGGTGCTCAATATCGGAAGTGCTGGAACAGTCAATCATCAGGTAGGAGATATTTTTGTATGTCGCAAGTTCATAGACCGTGATATGCAGAAAATGAAAGAGTTCGGATTGGAGTGTGAGATCGATTCATCAGCTTTGCTCGAAGAAAAAGGTTATTGCACGCATTGGACGGAACATGGGATCTGTAATACGGGAGATGGCTTCCTCACCGAGTTGACTCACGTTAGCGGAGATGTTGTAGATATGGAAGCATACGCACAGGCATTTGTCTGCCGTTCAAAAGAAATCCCGTTTATTTCCGTGAAGTACGTGACTGACATTATTGGCCAGAACTCCGTGAAACATTGGGAAGATAAACTTGCCGATGCACGGCAGGGACTATCGCATTACTTTAACGTCTTGAAAGAAAGAATATGATAAGTGACTCCTGCGGCTATCAATCCCAGGAGAATCTTTACCCATATAAAAGGAATCAGGAAGAAAATGCAATAAAGCATCGTTCCCCACATTAATACGAGAGAAATTATTTTGGCACGGAGAGGAATCGCCTTGTTTTCGCGGAAATTGCGGATATAAGGACCGAAGTGTCGATGATTGAGCAGCCAGTTATATAATCGGGGCGACCCTTTGAAATAAAGGGCGGCGGTGAGTAATAGAAAAGGGGTAGTAGGCAGTAACGGCAGAAAGATGCCGAGAATACCGAGCGCAAGGGAAATACTACCTAAAACAATATATAGAGTTTTCATGCGGCAAAGATAGTGCAAAAAAAGGGAAAAAATAACACTCTTTGCTGGATGAAAACTCTATTTTATATTACCTTTGCCGTTGCATCGAGGTGACATTAGATGCGTGTAACTATTAAAATACATACACTCATGTTTACAGTAATCAAACGCATGGAGATTTCGGCTTCTCATAAGCTGGTACTCCCGTATCGCAGTAAATGCGCCAGTTTACACGGTCACAACTGGATTATCACCGTCTATTGCCGTTCCGCGCGGCTCAACTCCGAAGGAATGGTGGTAGATTTCACCCGCATCAAAGAAGTGGTCATGGAGAAACTCGACCATCAAAATCTGAACGAAGTACTCCCATTTAATCCCACAGCGGAGAATATCGCCCGGTGGGTATGCAAACAGATTCCTCAATGCTATAAAGTAGAAGTGCAGGAATCGGAAGGAAACATTGTCATCTACGAGAAAGATCCCGTCGGCGCAGAAGGACAAGAATAGCAAACCAAACAAATTTTGATGATGAGAAAGATTAATGAAATCTTTTACAGCTTGCAGGGCGAAGGCTACCATACCGGAACTCCGGCCATCTTCGTCCGTTTTTCCGGCTGCAACCTGAAATGTGACTTTTGCGACACACAACACGAAGAAGGAAAAATGATGACCGACGATGAAATAATCGCCGAAGTGAAAAAATATCCTGCCGTCACCGTTGTCCTTACGGGCGGCGAACCTTCCTTATGGATAGACGATGAATTGATTGACCGTTTGCACCAAGCAGGCAAATATGTGACCATCGAAACCAACGGTACACGCCCCCTGCCGGCAGCTATCGACTGGGTGACCTGCTCCCCCAAACAAGGGGTGAAACTTGCCATCGACCGGATGGATGAAGTGAAAGTGGTCTATGAAGGACAAGATATAAGTATTTTTGAACTACTTCCGGCCGAACATTTTTTCCTCCAGCCTTGTTCTTGTAATAACACTGCTTCAACAGTGGACTGTGTAATGCGACATCCCAAATGGAGACTCAGCCTGCAAACACACAAATTAATCGACATCCGTTGAACAAAATAGACGGGTGATGCGGAAGAAGCTTAAATTATTACAAAATATAGTATGAAAGTAGGTTTGTTTATTCCTTGTTATATCAATGCTATTTACCCCAATGTGGGAGTGGCATCGTATAGACTATTGAAAAGTTTGGGAGTAGACGTCGATTATCCGTTGGATCAGACTTGTTGCGGACAACCGATGGCAAATGCCGGTTTTGAAGATGAATCGATGAAATTGGCACTCCGTTTTGACGATCTGTTTCGGGAATACGATTACATCGTCGGTCCTTCCGCCAGTTGTGTGGCATTTGTGAAAGAGAATCATCCGGGCATTCTGGAGAAAGAAGGACATGTTTGTCAGAGTGCGGGAAAGATTTATGATATTTGTGAGTTCATTCACGATGTCTTGAAACCTTCCAAAATTCCTGCACGCTTTCCTCATAAAGTCAGTATTCATAATAGCTGTCATGGGGTGCGCGAACTGTTGATTTCCGCTCCCACCGAACTGAACATCCCTTATTACAATAAATTGCGTGACCTGCTTAATCTGGTAGAAGGCATCGAAGTATTCGAGCCCAGCCATATTGACGAGTGTTGCGGCTTTGGCGGAATGTTTGCGGTGGAAGAGCAGGCAGTCTCCGTCTGCATGGGGCGTGATAAGGTAAAAGATCACATCGCTACCGGAGCCGAGTATATTGTCGGAGCGGACAGTTCCTGCCTGATGCACATGCAAGGTGTCATCAAACGGGAGCATCTGCCTATTCAGATTATCCATATTGTAGAAATTCTAGCGTCGCAATCATGAGTACAAAACATTCAAAGGCTGCCGAAAAGTTCTTGCAGGACAGCAAGATGGCAGCATGGCATAATGAAACCCTTTGGATGGTCCGTGCCAAAAGGGACAAGATGAGCAAGGAAGTTCCCGAATGGGAAGAGTTGCGCAACAAGGCTTGCGAGTTGAAACTATACTCCAACAGCCATCTCGAAGAACTTCTGCTGGAGTTTGAGAAGAATGCTACCGCCAACGGCGCCATCGTACATTGGGCAAAAGATGCCGATGAATACTGCGCCATCGTCTACGAGATACTGAATGAGCATAACGTCCACCATTTCATCAAGAGCAAATCCATGCTCGCCGAAGAGTGTGGCTTGAATCCTTTCCTTATGGAGCGGGGCATCGATGTCGTAGAGTCCGATTTGGGCGAACGCATCCTGCAACTGATGCATCTCGAACCGAGCCACATCGTACTGCCCGCCATCCATATTAAACGGGAACAGGTAGGCGAACTATTCGAAAAGGAGATGGGCACGGAAAAGGGAAACTTTGACCCTACCTACCTGACTCATGCCGCACGTAAGAACCTGCGCCATCTCTTCCTCAATGCCGAAGCCGCCATGACAGGCGCCAACTTTGCCGTCGCTTCAACCGGTGACATTGTGGTCTGCACCAATGAAGGAAATGCCGATATGGGTACTTCCTACCCGAAACTGAACATTGCCGCTTTCGGTATGGAAAAGATCGTCCCGGATCTGGACGCATTGGGTGTGTTCACCCGATTACTCGCCCGTTCGGCCACCGGACAACCGGTGACAACATATACTTCTCATTACCGCCGTCCCCGCGAAGGCGGTGAATATCATATTATCATCGTAGACAACGGCCGGAGTGCTTTACTGTCCAAGCCCGATCATATCAAGACATTGAACTGTATTCGTTGCGGTGCGTGCATGAACACCTGCCCGGTGTACCGCCGGAGTGGAGGCTACTCTTATACGTACTTCATCCCCGGACCTATTGGCATCAACTTGGGTATGGCTCACGCTCCGGAGAAGTATTACGATAATCTTTCAGCCTGTTCTCTGTGTATGTCCTGTTCCGATGTCTGTCCGGTGAAAGTAGATTTGGCCGAACAGATTTACAAATGGCGTCAGGATTTGGACGGACTGGGGAAAGCCAATACGGGAAAGAAGATCATGTCTGGCGGTATGAAGTTCCTGATGGAGCGTCCGGCATTGTTCAACGCAGCCTTGTGGGCAGCCCCGGTGGTAAATGGCCTGCCTCGTTTCATGAAATACAACGATCTCGACGATTGGGGAAAGGGGCGTGAACTGCCGGAATTTGCCAGCGAGTCGTTCAATGAAATGTGGAAGAAAAACAAAGTACAGGGAAAGGAGGAATCCAAATGAGTAGTAGAGAAGAAATATTAGCCAGCATCCGCCAGCATACGCAGACGCGTTATGATAAACCGGATATTGCGGATATGAAACGATTGTCATATCCTGATAAGATAGAACAGTTCTGTGCAATCAGCCGTGCGGTGGGTGGTACGGCAGTTGTATTGGGTGAAGGGGAAGATGTGAATACAGTCATAAGACGGACTTATCCGGATGCTATGCGCATTGCTTCCGTATTGCCGGATATTTCCTGCGCTACATTCAATCCCGATAATTTGGATGATCCGAAAGAGTTGGACGGCACAGATGTTGCCGTAGTGAAAGGAGAAATCGGAGTAGCCGAAAACGGAGCCATCTGGATACCGCAGACGGTGAAATATAAAGCGATCTATTTTATCTCGGAGAAGTTGGTTATTCTGCTCGATCGGAATAAAATTGTAGATACCATGTATGACGCCTACCGCGAACTGGACGGACAGGAATATCAGTTCGGAACGTTCATCTCCGGTCCGTCCAAGACTGCTGATATTGAGCAGGCTTTAGTGATGGGAGCGCATGGGGCACGAGACGTGTTAGTGATATTAACCTAATGTTTCCGTGTTGATTATTCTAAAATAAATTTGGTTTCAAAACAATGGAGTTTTATATTTGTTAGTACAAACGAAATGGAGACTCCGTTGACGCTTAAAAACAGAGGCTCTATTGATAAGAAATAGAGCCTTTGTTTCATATAAACAGAGCTTCCGTTTGATGTAAATAGAGGCTCTGTTTGGATAAAGTCCGGCTTCCATCGGATGTAATAGAGTCTTTGGGAGAATATAGTCGAATCTCCTTTGATGTAAATAGGATATCTGTTTCTGTTTGTCCATAGTAGATAAATGAATTTGTAGGATAAGAGTAGTAAAACGTTTAATTATAAATTATATGTATGCCAATAAAGTAAAGAAAATAGCCGCCGTCCATGACCTTTCGGGAATGGGGCGCGTATCTCTGACCGTCGTCATTCCTATTCTTTCATCCATGGGTTTTCAGGTCTGTCCGCTTCCTACGGCTGTATTATCCAATCATACGCAATATCCCGGTTTCTCCTTCCTCGACCTGACGGACGAAATGCCGAAGATTATTGCCCAATGGAAGAAACTGGAGGTAGAGTTCGACGCTATCTATACCGGATACTTGGGTTCTCCGAGACAAATTCAGATTGTTTCTGATTTTATCAGGGACTTTCGTCGGCCGGACAGCCTGATCGTTGCCGATCCGGTGTTGGGAGATAACGGACGGTTGTATACCAACTTTGATGGAGAGATGATAAAAGAGATGCGCCACTTAATCACGAAAGCAGATGTGATTACCCCCAATCTGACGGAACTGTTTTATTTATTGGATAAACCCTATAAAGCAGATAACACGGATGAAGAACTGAAAGAATATCTTCGTCTTTTGTCCGACAAAGGTCCGCAAGTGGTTATCATCACCAGTGTTCCTGTACATGATGAGCCTCATAAAACATCTGTCTATGCATATAACCGTCAGGGAAACCGCTACTGGAAAGTGACCTGCCCTTATCTGCCTGCACATTATCCCGGCACGGGCGATACTTTTACAAGTGTCATCACCGGCTCTTTAATGCAGGGAGACAGTCTGCCGATGGCATTGGACCGTGCCACACAGTTTATCCTGCAAGGTATTCGTGCCACTTTCGGGTATGAATATGATAACCGAGAGGGTATTCTATTGGAGAAAGTGCTTCATAATTTGGATATGCCAATACAGATGGCTAGTTACGAACTGATTTAAGATAGGCTTTGTGTTGTTATTACTATGCCAATAGGTTGGCACAACAATGCCACCTTGTTTGCATGTCTGTGCCACTGTGTTGGCACAAATGTGCCTTCTTATTGGTATTTATTAAGTTCAGAATCGTACTGTTACTCTTGCCGGGAGTTTTCCACTTGTCCACTTAGGCCCTTCTTTGACAAGCCGGATGGCTTCTTTATCAGCGAATTCACATAATCCATGAGTAACAGTGATATTTTGTGGCTTTCCTTCTTCATCAACAAAGAAAGAAAGGACTACCTCCCCCTTAATATCTTTACAGTTATCATCCGTTGGACGAACGAGATTCTCTTTCAGGTATTTCTGATAGCTACGTTTACCGATGACAGGTTGCGGAGTAATCTCTTTCTTTGCCTGTTCCTTAACCGTCACAACATTTCCGGCAGTTGTTGACTTCTTATTTTTCTTAGCGCCGTATCCCACTACCACCACTTCATTGAGTGCCTGTTTGTTTTCGTTCATGGCAATGAGCATCGTCCGGTTGGTATCTATCCGGATTTCTACCGGATTATATCCGATATACTCCGCTGTCAATCGTTTCTTATCATCCTTTTTGACTAACGAAAATTCTCCATTCATATTTGTGATGGTTCCGATATTCGTTCCTTTATATGTCACACTGGCTCCGATAAGCGGTTCTCCTTTTTCGTCGGTCACTCTCCCTTTAATCATGTTCTTTTGAGGAAGGATAGTCGCTACCTTAGCCAACTTCATTTTCTTATCAGATTCAGATTCGAAAGTATCCATCGTTGCTACTACTTCTTGCAATGCGGCAGTCTCTTCCGACACTTCCTCCATTACCGGCACAGTTGCCACAGGCGGCGTACCTTGTTGTGGTTGGGAAGTCGCTTGGATTTTGGCAATCATATCTTTCTTATCCGCTTGTCTCGCAGTAATTTCGGAAACAGGAGTGGAATCTTCGGAAGCAGGAGTGGAATCCGTTTTTACCTTTGCGGTAGCCAATGCGATTTCCTTTTGTGGAGTTGCCGGAACTGTTGGAGTTGCAGGAATGGCCGGAGTGGGCGGAACTGCGGGTTCAGCCAACTTGGAGGAAACACTCTCTTTGGCAATGAACACTTCATCCGTCATACTCTTTTTCAGGAACAGGAAATAACTGCTGATACCGAGTCCGATAGCCAGACAGGCAGCGATGCTCCAGGTGATAGCACGGGTGTTCTTTTTCTTTGCCGAATGAGCTGAAACCTGCATCCGCAGTTTCTCGATCCGTTGTTCGTGATTTCCCTCCACCTGGCTGTAACCATCCATAGCATCGGCCAGGAAAGGATCCTGCATCGACTCTCGTTCCAGTCGGTGGGCCTCTTTTCCTTTGCGGAGTCCTCGTATGTAGTCCAATAGTTTCATAGGGCTTGTTTCTTAATACAAATTTTTAAATTTCGCTTTCCGTTCTGGATATAGCTTTTCACATTGTTCAGAGTAAATCCGGTCTGTTCCACAATGTCGGCATACGACATCTCTTCGAGGAAGAAACGCGTAATACTGGTCCGTTGTTCTTCGGGCAACTTTTCGAGACAGTGATGTAATGCCTTCAGTTGTTCCTCCGAACTTTCCTCTTCACTTAATAGATGCAGAAATTCGTCAGATTCCATAATATTAACCGTATAATCTAACGGAATTTCTTTATTTTCCTTCCGTAAAAGTTGCAGGCAATGATTCTTCGCCACCCGGTAGAGCCATGGCTTGAAAACTTTTATCTCATAATTTCCCAGTTTAGGCAATAAATCTTCAAACAACTGCATGACTGCTTCCTGTGCCCGGTCTTCATCATGCAGGTATTTCAGGCAAAGTCCGTACAGTAACGGGATATATCGGTT
>CDYU01005271.1_pt1 | contig 11149 bp, 9 predicted proteins | sample 480701 | NCBI WGS metagenome assembly CDYU01 (sample SAMEA3182105, study PRJEB8094) | gut metagenome | biome: human; feature: gut; material: Stool; isolation source: human stools | place: Canada | collected 2013-02-26 | reverse complement strand
TCTCGCCGTCGATGCCCAAGGAGGCGGCCTTCGCCATCAAAAACATCGACTCGAAGCGCGGAATCATCAATTTCATCTGCTCCAACATGGAGCTTACGGACGAAGACCGTCAGTCGTTGCTGGAGGCCCCCGGCCTGCTGGCCCGCGCCCGCAAACTGCTCGAAATACTCATCCGCGAGCAGCAGTTGGCCGAGCTGAAAAACCAGATTCAGGAGCGTGTCAAACAGGAGATTGACAAGCAGCAGCGCGACTATTACCTGCAGCAGCAGATGCGCACCATTCAGGACGAGCTGGGCGACGGCGCCGACGCCGACATCGAAAAAATGCGCGAGGCGGCCAAAAAGAAGAACTGGCCCAAGGAGGTGGGCGAGACTTTCGAGAAGGAGTTGCAGAAGGTCGAGCGGCTGAATCCCGCCGTGGCCGAATACTCGGTGCAGATGACCTATCTCAACCTGTTGCTGGAGCTGCCGTGGAACGACGTGACGAAGGACAACCTCGACCTGAACTGCGCCCGCGAACAGCTCGACCGCGACCATTTCGGGCTCGACGAGGTGAAGGAGCGCATTCTGGAGCATCTGGCGGTCATCAAACTCAAAGGCGACCTCAAATCCCCGATCCTCTGCCTTTACGGCCCTCCGGGCGTGGGCAAGACCTCGCTGGGCAAGTCGGTCGCCGCAGCGCTCGACCGCAAGTTCGGCCGCATCTCGCTGGGCGGACTGCACGACGAGTCGGAGATTCGCGGACACCGCCGCACCTACATCGGCGCCATGCCGGGCCGGATCATCCAGACCATCAAGCGGTGCGGCTCGTCGAACCCCGTCATCATCCTTGACGAGGTGGACAAGGTGACCGTTTCGAACCACGGCGACCCGTCGAGCGCCCTGCTGGAGGTGCTCGATCCGGAGCAGAACACCACGTTCCACGACAACTACCTCGACATGGAGTACGACCTGTCGAAGGTGCTGTTCATCGCCACGGCCAACAACGTGGCCAATATCGCCCCGGCGCTGCGCGACCGCATGGAGATGATCAACATCGCCGGTTACCTCCTGGAGGAGAAGGTGCGCATCGCGCTGGACCACCTGCTGCCCAAGCAGCGCGAGGCCCACGGCATCAAGGAGCAGGAGATGACGATGACCCCGGAGGTCGTCGAGAACGTCATCGCCTGCTATACGCGCGAAGCCGGCGTGCGTTCGCTGGACAAGAATCTGGCGAAGATCGCCCGCGCCCGCGCCAAACAGATCGCTTTCGACGAGGCTTTCGCGCCCGAGATTTCGATGAAGGACGTCGAGAAAATCCTCGGCATGCCCAAGTTCCTCAAGGAGGAGTACGAAGTGGGCGGCATGACGGGCGTCGTGACGGGCCTTGCGTGGACCGAGGTCGGCGGCGACATCCTCTACATCGAGTCGGTGCTGACGCCCGGCAAGGGCAAGGTGAGCCTCACGGGCAACCTGGGCGATGTGATGAAGGAGTCGGCGACGATCGCCCACGAGTGGACGATGGCCCACTACAAGGAGTTGGGCATCGACCCCAAGCTGTTCGAAACGAACGACATCAACATCCACGTTCCCGAGGGCGCGATCCCGAAGGACGGTCCTTCGGCCGGCATCACGATGGTCACTTCGATCGTGTCGAGCTATACGGGGCGCAAGGTGAAGGAGCGTATCGCCATGACGGGCGAGACCACGCTCCGCGGACGGGTGATGCCCGTGGGCGGCGTGAAGGAGAAGATCCTGGCCGCCAAACGCGCCGGCATCACCGAGCTGATCCTCTCGGAGGAGAACCGCAAGGACATCGCCGAGATCAAACCCGAATATATCGCGGGCCTCACGTTCCATTACGTGAAGACCAACGAGGAGGTGTTGCAGCTGGCTCTGGAATAGTTTTTTCGTGATGGCGGCGAACTCTGGCGCTTCCTTCGTCGGCTTCGGCAGCCACATACCCCGTGTATGCTTCTGCCTTGCCGGTTTCACGAAGTCCCGGATTTCATCCGCCCTGACGAAAAAACGGGAGGCTGTAATTATGAATTTTGAATTCTGAATTATGAATTTTTTGGCAATCATCCCCGCGCGCTACGCTTCGACGCGCTTTCCCGGGAAGCCGCTGGCGCGGCTGGGCGGCAAGCCCGTCATCCAGCGGGTCTACGAGCAGGTCGCCGGCGTGCTGGACGATGCCGTGGTGGCCACCGACGACGAGCGCATCCGCGACGCCGTGCGGGCCTTCGGGGGACGGGTCGAAATGACCTCCCCGGACCACCGGAGCGGCACCGACCGCTGTTGGGAAGCCTACTGCAAGCAGGGCCGCGAATACGACGTGGTGGTCAACGTGCAGGGCGACGAACCTTTTATCCGTCCCTCGCAGCTGGAGGCCGTGAAACGCTGTTTCGACGATCCCGCGACCGACATCGCCACGCTCGTGAAACCCTTTACGGAGGCCGACGGACTGGCGGCCCTCGAAAATCCCAACTCGCCCAAGGTGGTCCTCGACGCGCAGTCGCGGGCCATCTATTTTTCCCGCTCGGTGATTCCCTACCTGCGGGGCGTTCCGCGCGAAGAGTGGCTCGCGCGCCACACGTTCTACAAGCATATCGGGCTTTACGCCTTTCGCGCCGACGTGCTGCGGGCGGTGACGGCGTTGCCGCAGTCGCCGCTTGAGCTGGCCGAATCGCTTGAACAGCTGCGCTGGCTGGAGAACGGTTACAAGATCGGCGTGGGGATTTCGGAGGTCGAGACCATCGGCATCGACACGCCCGAGGATCTGGAGAAAGCGGAACGCTTTCTCCAATTAAAAATTAAAAATGAAGAATGAAAAATTAGGGATTGAAAATTCTCCGGAATTCTTAATCTTTAATTTTTAATTTTTAATTCGAATTTTATGGCAATAAAATTTATCGCAGGTCCGTGCGTCATTGAATCGGCCGAACTGCTGGACGCCGTGGGCGAAAGGCTTGCGGCCATCAACCGCACCCTCGGCACGGAAATCATCTTCAAGGCCTCGTTCGACAAGGCCAACCGCACTTCCATATCGTCGTTCCGCGGCCCGGGACTCGAAAAGGGGTTGCAGATGCTTTCGGACGTGCGGGCGAAGTGGGGACTGCGTCTGCTCACCGACATCCACGAATCGTGGCAGGCCGCACCCGTCGGCGAGGTCGTCGACGTGATCCAGATTCCGGCGTTCCTCTGCCGCCAGACCGATCTGGTGGTCGCCGCAGCCCGGACCGGCAAAACGGTGAATGTCAAAAAGGCCCAGTTCCTTTCGGGCGCGGACATGCGCTACCCCTACGAAAAGGCCCGCGAGGCGGGGGCCGGTGACATCTGGCTGACCGAGCGCGGCAACTCGTTCGGCTACAACAACCTCGTCGTCGATTTCCGCAATATCCCCGACATGCTCAAAATCGCCCCTACGGTCGTGATGGACTGCACCCACTCGGTGCAGCGCCCTGGCGCGGCGGGCGGCAAGACGGGCGGCAACCGCGAATTCGTGCCCGCCATGGCGCATGCGGCCAAGGCGTTCGGGGCCAACGGTTTCTTTTTCGAAGTGCATCCCGATCCCGACAAGGGGTTGAGCGATGCGGCCAACATGCTGCGGCTCGACGATCTGGAGACCCTTGTGAAAAGCCTGCTGTAAAATACCCATCTAACTCTCGTTAAGCATGACAGATACGACCAAGGCGCAGATTCTGGAGGTTGCCCGCAAGGCGATCCATACCGAAATGCTGTCGCTCAAACGCATGGAAGACACTCTCGGCGACGAGTTTGCCACGGCCGTGGAGATGATCCTCGGAAGCCGCGGCAAGTGTATCGTTACGGGCATGGGCAAGTCGGGCCTCGTGGGGCGCAAGATCGCCGCGACGCTCGCTTCGACCGGAACCCCGAGCTTCTTTCTCCACCCCGGCGAAGCCTTCCACGGCGACCTGGGCATGATTTCGAAGGAGGACATCGTGGTCGCGCTCTCCTATTCGGGCGAGACGGACGAAATCCTCAAGATCGTCCCCTTCATCCACTCCAACGGCAACAAGCTGGTTTCGATGACCGGAAATCCCGACTCGGCGCTGGCCAAGAACTCCGACGTGCATCTCGACGTGGGGGTGAAGGAGGAGGCTTGCATCCTGCATCTCGCACCCACTTCGTCGACCACGGCGCAGATCGCCATGGGCGACGCGCTGGCCGTGTCGCTGATGCAGATGCGGGGTTTCACGAGCGTCGATTTCGCGCGCCTGCACCCGGGCGGAAGCCTCGGGCGGCGTCTGCTGATGACCGTAGGGAACGTCATGCGCGACCACGATCTGCCCGTCGTGGCGCCCGACTGCCCGGCTGCGGAGATGATCCACGCCATTTCGAAGGGCGGATTGGGGCTGATCGTGATCTGCGAGGGCGAGCGGATCGAGGGCATCGTCACCGACGGCGACGTGCGCCGCGCGATGGAGCGCCTGCGCGGGGAGTTCTTCAATATCAGGGCTTCCGACATCGCCACGCGCAATCCCAAGACCATCTCGCCGGACGAGAAACTGATCGAGGCCGAGAAGATGATGACCCGCAACAAGGTCACCTCGCTGCTCGTGACGGACGCCGCCGGCAAGCTGACCGGAGTGATCCAGATTTACGACATCAAGTTGTAGCAATGCTGCCGGTTTCGGACCGTTTCCGTAAAACGAGGGGAGGTTTTCAAAAAACCTCCCCTCGTCTATTTATTTCCTTATGTAGTGCGGCATTTCGTCCGGCAGCTCCATCGAGATTTCCACCAGCCCGCGGATTTCGCCGCGCTCCCTCCACGCCGTCTGGTAGATCATCTTGCGCACGCCCTGCTTTTCGATGGTGTAGGCGTTCGTGCCTCCCGATGCGAGCATGCGGCGGATCGTTTCGCGCGACCGTTCGTTGTGGCAGTCGAACAGGTTCCGGCCGATCAGGTCGCCGTGTTGGGCGAAGGTCGCACGCGCCTTTTCGTTCATGTAGAGGATCACGCCTTCGGTGTCGCACACCGTGACGGCGCAGTCGGCCTCTTCGGCCCAGGGAAGGGCATTTTCCGTTGTCATTGCTGTATTTTTACGAGTTGTTCGCGGTATGCGTTCAGAATGCGCGACTTGGAGATGAATCCCAGGTAGCGGCCTTGCTTGTCCACGACGGGCAGCATCCAGGCGTGCTTGTCCTCGAATTTCTCCATGACGCTCAAAATCGCCTCGTGTTCGATGATCTTGTCCGGCGGCGGAATCATGTAGTCCGAGATCGGGTGCCCGTACTTCTCGTGTTTGAACATGTCCTCGCGCAGGTCGTCCAGCTGCACCACGCCGATCAGCCGGCCGAAGTTGTCGATCACGGGGAAGATGTTGCGGCGGGCCGTCGAAATGATGTGCACGATGTCGCCCAGGGTCATGTTCTCCTTGATGCGCAGGAAATCGGTTTCCATCAGCTCTTCGAGTTTCAGGAAGACGAACACCGACTGGTCCTTGTCGTGGGTCAGCAGTTCGCCCTTCTGGCGCAACTGCTTGGTGTAGATCGAGTCGGGGTCGAGGTAGTAGTCCACGGCGAACGAGATGCAGGCGGTGATCATCAGCGGGATGAACAGTCCGTAGCCGTTCGAGAGTTCTGCGATCAGGAAGATCGAGGTCAGCGGGGCGTTCATCACCCCCGACATGACGCCCGCCATGCCGACCAGCGTAAACGAGACGATCGACACCTCCCATCCGAACAGCGTGTTGCACACCAGCGCCAGCGAGGCGCCCGTGAAGGCTCCGACGAACAGCGACGGCGCGAACGTACCGCCCACGCCTCCCGCGGCGTTGGTCGTCGACATGGCGATGACCTTGAAGAACATCGTGGCGATGACGAAGAGGATGATCACCCAGTCGATGTCGCGGAAGCGGTAGAAGAGCGAGTTGTTGAACAGCTCCTGCGCGTTGCCGTGCATCAGGGAGGTGAATCCCTCGTAACCCTCGCCGTACAGCGGCGGGAAGACGAAGATCAGGATACCCAGAATCGCACCGCCCCACAGCCATTTCTTGTACTGTTTGTCGATGCTCTTGAAGAAACCTCCGACCCGCGAGTTCATCGACGTGAAATACCACGCCATCAGCCCGCACAGCACGCCGAGCAGGATGAACAGCGGTATCTGCCACAGCTCGAAGGCATCCGCGGGGGCCAGCGTCACGGCCAGAATCGGGTCGAAGCCGCGCAGCATGAAGGCCATCGTCGTCGCAGTGATCGAGGCGATCAGCAGCGGGATGACCGACCCGGCGGTGATGTCGAGCATCAGGATTTCCAGCACGAAGACCACGCCCGTGATCGGGGCTTTGAAGATCGCCGCGAGGGCGGCGCCCGCGCCGCAGCACAGCAGCAGCGTCGTGTGTTTGTAGTTGAGGCGCGCCAGCCGTCCGATGTTCGAGCCGATGGCCGCTCCCGTGAGCACGATCGGGGCCTCGGGTCCCACCGAACCGCCGAATCCGATGGTCGTCGCACCGCCCACGATCGAGGTCCAGCAGTTGTGCCGGGCGATGCGCGAATTGCGGCGCGACATGGCGTAGAGGACGCGCGTCACGCCTTCGGAGATGTTGTCGCGGACGATGTATTTGACGAACAGCGTCGCCAGGATGATGCCCACGGCGGGGTAGATCAGGAAGAGGATATGTGCGCTGTCCACCGGGAACCAGCGTATCAGCCCGCTCTTGATGCCGTGCAGCAGCATTTCGAACAGGTAGGCTCCCAGCCCTGCGAGCACACCGACCACCACGGCCAGCAGCATCATAATCTGCTGGTTGGAGAGTCTCCGGGTCAGCCGGAGAAACTCGAGGTAGATGCGGTCGGCGCGGAAGGACATAAAAAGTTAAAAGTTAAAAGTGAAACATTGCGATTGACCGAGACCGGGCGGTTTGATTTCATCCTGTACGATGCCCGGTGTGCAAGTCAAATGCCTTTGATTTTCAATTTTTAATTTTCCGTTTTCAACTTGAAATGCTCGGTCTGGCCGTCGATCAGCTCGCGGTCGTCGAAATAGTTGATTTTCATGGCCGCACGGACATCCGCCAGGGTTTCGGCGGCCGCTGCGCGGGCCTTGGCCGAGCCTTCGCGGAGGATGTCGTACACCTCGCCGATGCGCGTCTCGTAGTGGCGGCGGCGTTCGCGGATCGGGTCGAGCATCTCGTTGAGAATGGCGATCAGCAGGCGTTTCACCTTCACGTCGCCCAGCCCGCCCCGGCGGTAGTGGGCCTTCAGCTCGTCGAGCGAAGCGTATTCGGGCAAATATCTCGAAAAATGCTCGGGGCGGCTGAAAGCGTCGAGGTAGGTGAACACCGTGTTGCCTTCGACCTTGCCCGGGTCCTCCACGCGCAGGTGGTCGGGGTCGGTGTACATGCCCATCACCTTCTTCTTGACCTCCTCGGCCGTGTCCGACAGGTAGATGCAGTTATTCAGCGACTTGGACATCTTGGCCTTGCCGTCGGTTCCCGGCAGGCGCATGCAGGCCGCGTTCTCGGGCAGCAGGATTTCCGGCTCGACGAGCGTTTCGCCGTACACCGCGTTGAATTTGTGGACGATTTCGCGCGTCTGCTCGATCATCGGCTCCTGGTCCTCGCCCGCCGGGACGGTCGTCGCCTTGAAGGCCGTGATGTCCGACGCCTGGCTGATGGGGTAGGTGAAGAATCCGACGGGAATGCCCTGACGCTGGGTCGTGTCGCCTTCGGCGGCGCCCTCGGCGAATCCGCGCAGGGCGATCTCGGCCTTCACGGTCGGGTTGCGCTGCAAACGCTGCACGGTGACCAGGTTCATGTAGTAGAACGCCAGTTCGCACAGTTCCGCCACCTGCGACTGGATGAAGAGCGTCGATTTCGCGGGGTCGAGACCCACCGAGAGATAGTCCAGCGCCACTTCGATGATATTCTGACGCACCTTTTCCGGGTTGTCGGCATTGTCGGTGAGCGCCTGCGCATCGGCGATCATAATGAATATTTCGTCGAACTCGCCCGAGTTCTGCAGCTCGACGCGGCGGCGGAGCGAACCCACGAAGTGGCCCAGGTGGAGCCGGCCCGTGGGACGGTCGCCGGTAAGGATGATTTTTGCCATATTTTTAGAGAAAGTACATTTTGCAGGCGAAGATACGAAAAACTATGCGGCAATGCGAAAAAGTTGTCCGATATAGATTTTTTTTATATCTTCGCTTTCTCAAATAGACGCCTGTTATGACAATCATCCAACTCGAATATCTGCTGGCCGTGGCCAACTGCGGGAGTTTCTCGCTTGCGGCCGAACACTGTTTTGTGACGCAACCTTCTTTGAGCATGCAGGTTAAGGCGCTTGAAGAGGAGCTTGGCGTGGTGCTTCTGGACCGTTCGAAAAAGCCCGTCATTCCCACCGAGGCGGGCGAGGTGGTGCTGGAACAGGCGCGCGAGACGATCAAGGCGTACAATTACATCAAGGAGGCCGTTTCGGAGCTCAAGGGCGAAACCGCGGGCAAACTGCGGCTGGGCGTCATCCCGACCATCGCGCCCTACCTGCTGCACAAATTCATTCCGGCCTTCGTGCACGACTACCCGAAGGTCGAGCTGGAAATATCCGAGATGATCACTTCGGACATCGTCGAGGCGCTCAAGCGCGACCGTATCGACGCGGCGCTGGTCGCCAGCGGCACCTGCGGCGAGGGCATCCTCGAGCAGGAGCTTTTCAACGACCGCTTCTACGCTTACGTGTCGCCCGAAAATCCGCTCTATGAGCGGCAGAATATCCGTATCGAGGAGATCGACCTCAAGGACCTGGTGATCTTGAGCCCCGGCAACTGCATGCGCGACCAGATCATCGAACTCTGCCAGGCCCGGCGTTCGATGCCGTCGCACTATTCGTTCGAATCGGGTTCGCTGGATACGCTCATGCGGATCGTCGACTGCACGTCGTGTCTGACGATCATTCCCGAAATGGCCGTCGAATACATCCCCTCGGACCGCCGCGACCGGCTGAAAACCCTTTCGAAAGGGGCTACCTCGCGCAAGATCGCCGTCGCCGTGCGCCGCACCTACGTCAAGAACTCGATCATCCGGGCCTTGACCGAGACCATTCTGGCCAATGTCCCGGGTGCGAAGGCGTAGCTTCCGCTCTTTGAAAGAATGCGCCCGGCCTGCAAAACGCAGGCCGGGCGCATGTCGATTATCCGGTCGGTTATTCCGGAATCGTTACTTTGGTCGCTTTTCCCGTCCAGTCGGCGAAGATTGATTTGCCGTCGGAAAGTTTGACGGAGAGTTTGACGGAAAAGTCCCCGCCGTTTTTGGTCACTTTCAGGGTTCCCGACGTAACGGTGAGCGATGTGTCGGCCTCCCCGACGGATATGTCGATCGATCCTTCGGAGTTGTCGATCTCGAACGATTGGCCCTCGTTCGCCGCGACGATGTCGAGGTAGGGCGCAAGCGTTCCGCTCTTTACGATGGGTTTGGTCAGGTCGACGGTCTTGCCGTAGAGCGATTCCGACAACTCGATCCCGACGTAGAAAGAGGGTTCGCCTGTCGGAGGTTGCGAAAAAACGTCGTTGAACAAAATGAGGTTGAACGAGGCTTCGTCGCCGTATTCGGACGGGTTGTCGGTGTAAAAGGCGCTTTTGACCTCGCAAATCCGACCATTGACGGTGATCGTCTGCATGGTGGTTACTTTTTCGTCCTTGCAGGACGTTGTGGCCAGCGCGAGTGCGCCGGTCAGGCAGAGCATGAAGATTTTTCGCATAAATTGAACTTGGGTTAGTTGGAGTATCTCCAAAAGTAGTGATAAAAAACGAATCCGGCGACAAAAAGGGCGAAATAATGAATCGCTTCCGGAACAATATGCCCGCTTGCGGCGCGATTTTTACAGCGTTGCTTTCAAATCTCATTCTCTTTTCATACCTTTGCAAGGTTATAGATACCTATTGAACATTTATGGATAAACTGATCGAAACGATCGTCAGCGCGATTGAAGATAAAAAAGGTAAGAATATTGTATCGTTGGACCTCTCGGGATTCGATGGAGCGATCTGTTCGCATTTCGTGGTCTGCAACGCCGATTCCACGACGCAGGTGTGCGCCATAGCCGCCGAAATCGAGGAGAAGGTGTTCGAGAAATTGGGCGAGAAGGTGTGGCGCATCGAAGGCCAGCAGAACGGCGTGTGGGTCGCCATGGACTATGTGGACGTCGTGGTGCACATTTTCCAGACCGAGCTTCGGAGCTTCTACAAGCTCGAGGAGCTGTGGGCCGACGCACCGCTGGTGAAATATGAATACGAAGAGTAATCCGGATTATGGCACAGAAAAGCAAGAACAACAATAAAATGAATATGAACATGCCGCGGCCTTCGATGCTGTGGATCTACGGCCTGATCGGTTTGTTCATCATCGGCTGGTATCTGTTCGACGGCAGCAATGAAGCGCCGCTGCCCAGCGACTGGACCACCGTGCAGGAGATGGTCGAGAAGGGCGACGTGGAGAAGATCCAGGTCGTGAACCGCGACCAGGCGCAGGTGTTCCTGAAAAAGGAGGCCGGCGAGAAGTACCGTAACGACTCGGTGGACAAGCGTTTCCGCCGCCTGCCCGAGTCGGGCGTGCAGCTGACTTTCACCATCGGTTCGGTAGATTCGTTTCGCGAGGATTTGAAGGCCGCCGAGGAGAAGTCGGGGCAGACCGTTCCGGTGATCTATGAAAACAAGGCCAACGACTGGACCTCGATTCTGATCAACCTGCTGCCGTGGGTGGTGATCATCGGAGCGTGGTTCTTCATCATGCGCTCCATGTCGCGCGGCGCGGGCGCCGGAGGCGGCGGTGGCATTATGAACGTCGGCAAAGCCAAGGCGCAGGTCTTCGACAAGGACAACTCCAAGCGCGTGACGTTCAAGGATGTGGCCGGCCTGGAGGAGGCGAAGGTCGAGATCATGGAGATCGTCGATTTCCTCAAGAAGGCCGACAAATACAAGGAGCTGGGCGCCAAGATTCCGAAGGGCGCGCTGCTCGTAGGCCCTCCGGGAACGGGCAAGACCCTGCTGGCCAAGGCCGTCGCAGGGGAGGCCAACGTGCCGTTCCTCTCGATTTCGGGTTCCGATTTCGTCGAGATGTTCGTCGGCGTGGGCGCCTCGCGTGTCCGCGACCTGTTCGAGCAGGCCAAGCAGAAGGCTCCGTGCATAGTCTTCATCGACGAGATCGACGCCATCGGCC
>CDYU01057617.1_pt1 | contig 11160 bp, 7 predicted proteins | sample 480701 | NCBI WGS metagenome assembly CDYU01 (sample SAMEA3182105, study PRJEB8094) | gut metagenome | biome: human; feature: gut; material: Stool; isolation source: human stools | place: Canada | collected 2013-02-26 | reverse complement strand
TTGCAGTACATTGTCCCACAGAAGGAGGTCGCCGTTTAGTCCGGGCAAGTCGTTCAATCCTTTGGTTGTGTAGTCGTCATAGTCCGGTGCGCGTCCGTCGTGTTTCTTGCCGTCGCTAAGTTTGCAGCCTATGCCTATGATAAACACAGCTCCGTATTTCTGGCAAATGGCATGTTCGCGACATTTGGGTTCCAGATCCGGATAAAGTTGGCGCAATTCTTCTGAATGGATGAAATGTAGCTTTTGTGGCAGGCACGGCTTGATTTGCGGATACATTTCGTATACCATATATTCTGTACGGATCATAGCTGCATAAATACGGTTGACGATCTCTTTCAGGAAGTTTACGTTCCGGTCTTCATTGGTGATGACACGTTCCCAGTCCCACTGGTCTACGTAGAGAGAATGCAGGTTGCCCAGTTCTTCGTCTGAACGGATTGCGTTCATATCCGTATAAATACCATATCCGGGTTCGATATGATAGTCAGCTAAGGTCAACCTTTTCCATTTAGCCAATGAATGAACCACTTCGGCTTGTGCATCGCCCAGATCTTTAATAGGGAAAGAAACGGGTCGTTCTATTCCGTTCAAATCGTCATTGATACCCATTCCTTTCAATACGAAAAGGGGGGCAGTCACACGTCTAAGGCGTAGCTCGGATGACAAGTTTAATTGGAAGAACTCTTTTATTTGCTTGATTCCCAGCTCGGTCTGTTTGAGGTCGAGTAGCGGATTATAGTTCTTAGGTTTTATCAAGTAACTCATAGGTTTGTTAAATGTTAATTGTCGGCAAAGATAGGAATAAAATTGATATATGTAATGGATATTCTCTAAAAGATTGTCAATTTGATAAAGTAAATGCTCTAAAGCATTTCAAAATAACAATGTCTTAACATGGGGAAGTGCCTTAAGAACTATAAAAAAAGAAGAATCATTAGGAAGATGAGAAGATTTTTTATACTTTTGTCCTCACATTTAGAAAGAATGGCTTCTTTATTTAAGCGGATGAAGTGTTTTTTCTAGCCTGATAAATTTGTATAAGCACCTGTAGTTCAATGGATAGAATGGAGGTTTCCGGTACCTCAGATAAGGGTTCGATTCCCTTCGGGTGTACTTTAAAGCCGTACTTGCAGAGAGTACGGCTTTTTATTATTGTATTTTCAGCCCATGTATGGTATATGATGTTACAGCACAGAGCTTTTTATCTTCGAATATTTTTATAGCATCCTTTTTTAGTCATGACCTCTTGTATTTTGATTTTTTTCCTTGTTCAGCCAGAATTGTCGCTTATGCAAATGTACAACTTTCACATGATATAAAAGCAGTAATAGATAAAATCTTGTGTTCCATATTATTATCCGTAGTTGCATAATTTAGTCTAAAGAGAATGAAAAGTTGTTTTAGATGATTGGAATCTCATAGAAAATGCTAACTTTGTAACGATGAAGAAGTAAAAAAAATGATGTTGATATAGTGTATTTATAGCTTTCCGGAAGTAGATATCTGACGATAAATTATATTAATCCCATAAATATAAATTAGAATGGAAGAAGCTAGAAAAAAGAAATGGGCTAGTGTGGCGCTGATTATCGGAGCTATTGGTTTTATCATTATTATGATTTACTTTACAGTTATTTCAAGTCTCAACATGTAAAACAGATCATTATGGCATTGAAAAATTGAAGCTTGGACATTTCGTTTGAATCTGTCCAAGCTTGTTTTTTGTGGTTCTGAATGAGATTGACCGGTAGTCTGGCAATGCCTCTTCTTTAGCTTCTTGAAACCTGAAGTCCCTTGTCAGAAAGCGTCATTTCTACAAAACGAGCGCGTGGGTTGGGAGCTTGTTCTGTCAATATCCGTCGGATTTGTCCGGCTGCTTGAGGGTCTTTGGCTACCATATATAAATAACCGCCACCACCTGCTCCGGGGAGTTTGTATCCTAGGGTATAATCCTTGATTTTCTCAATAATGGCTGCTACTGCCGGCGGATTGGTTCCGCAATCTAATGCCTGGTTTTGTATCCAGGTTTTGCCGACCAATCGACCGAAACTATCGAAGTTGCTGCGCAGGATAGCTTCACTCATATCCATTGCATGGGCTTTCATCTCGGCTAGCAAACTTAGATGTGGACCGGAATTGAGGAACATGGAACTGACAATTTCCGCTAGAATACTTTTGGCAGTACGGGTAATTCCTGTATAATATAACAGATGACAGTCGCGGTAGTCGGGATGAATAAAGAGTTGGTCGGGTAACCAGCGCACTAATGGATTCTGTCCGAAACCTGCTTCGGATTGCAGTAGTTTAATGCCGGAAAAAACACCGCCATATTGATCCTGCCAACCTCCTCCTGTGGTCAGTAGTTGTTCCAATACTAATGTGTAACTACATATATCATTCTTGTCCCAAGCCAGTCCGCAGAAATCATTGATTGCTCCGAGCACGGTGGATGCCAGGATAGAACTGGTGCCCAAACCCGAGCCAGCAGGAATAGCAGCCAACAGGGTAATTTCAATTCCCGAGCCGAAAGCTTCCAGCTGTTTGGCTAAAGAAGGGTAGGATTCTGTTGAGAATGCCGGCGCGAAACCTGCCAACGTAAGGGCGGCTTTGGGGATGGAAAATGGAGAACCCACCTTTTTGTAATCTTGCAGTTCCTCATAATTTCGTATCACTTCCATTGCACCCATGTCGATGGAACGAAGGGTAATATGATATTCCTTGCAAGGTTTAACGTATACTTGCAGCGGCGGTTGGCCGTTCAGTTCGATGGCAAGATTGACAACGCTTCCTCCTGAATAAAGAGAGTAGGGAGGAGTGTCCGTCCATCCTCCTGCCACATCAATGCGTACAGGGCTGCGGCTCCATACAATCTGATCGGAATAAACGTTGAGTGTGGGATGACTTTTACGTTCGTTCATCACTCCCAATAAACCGTCGCGGAGCAGTTGGAAGGCTGCCTGTTCTTCTTTTGCGCAATCTTTGTTTTCACGTAGTTTCATGATGCGTGCGCGAAGCATCCGGTTGTGTATCCGTAGCATGGGTGCGGCATCTTCTTGCAGGACATTGGGAGTATCCAGGTTGAAACGTACAAATTCGTTTGCGGCATCCAGTAAGTTAAGTTGATAGAATACGCTTTTTTCATAATTAGCCGCCAGTCCTTTCCAGTTCTCTTTACGGAAAGCGTTGCGCTGTTCATAAAGACGCTTGAGGTTGGCGCCTGCCGAGATTTCGTCGGCAGAAACTTTCTCTGCTTTGAGCCAACGTTTTTTCCCTTCTTCCAGTTGGGGCTCCGATGTCATCCAGCGCACTAATATGCCTAAATCTTCAACAGAAGTTACTTTGGGGAAGATAGATGCTGATTGTAAATCATCGGTGCGTCCTTTTATATCCTCCCAGGTAATTCCTCTTTCTTCCATCCAGCGGGTGAAAGGGATATTAAGATAGGTAGTCGTTGATTTGTCCAACGCTCCTTTGAACACATCATCTAATCCATACGGACGTGCAACAAAGTCATTGTCGCCGATAGGGATAATGTCGATGCAGACTCCATCCGGCAGGTTGATGTTCCATTGGTTTTCGGGAACTCCTGTTATTATTTGGCGGGAACCCAGTTTCCAGCCTTTTCCCACATGACTATTCTCAATCCATAAGTTGGCATTGTCTGCAGAAAGAGAAACTTGTGTGATAGAGTTCTGGATAAAGATAGCCGGATTCGGTTTTACTTTCCGGTGCATGATCCTTCTTTGATCGCGTACCTTGTCTTGTATGGCTAAAGTAGAAGAAATCAGCTCATGGCTTGTGCCATAATGATAGAATTCTCCACCGGGCAAAGGCAATATGGCTACGGATAACTGGTTGATTTCTTCATCTTCCGTTTTGGGATGCTCTCCCAAAGCCAAGCCGTAGTCCGAGTATAAGTCATAATAATTAATATCATTGGTTCCTTCTTTTAATGACCGTTTCATCAATACTTCGATGGCGCGGTCACTCAAAATCCAGATACCGATGTCCATCAGGAAAAGATGAGTTTTCGATAATCCTTCCAACTCTTCAAGAGAAGGTTTCTGTAACATGAAGTCGAGAACCTCCGGCTTTTTCCGGTCGGAAACAAATACACCATGATGGGTTGCCAAGGAAGGATTTACCCATAAACCGTAGCATACTACGTCTGCATCCGGAATATCCTGGAGTGGCTTTTCCGAACGGATATATACATCTCCGCTTGCGATCAGCGTATTCAGACCGGCCGGGGCCTGATTCATAATCCTTTCATAGAGTGGGAGCTGCAATGATAATAGATTCTGTCCGAGTTTTTGTCCTCTTTCCCAACTGAAGATCGGGATCGGAGTCAATATTTTGCCGGAAGGTCCGTAGCTGGGCAGGCGACGGCTTTGTCCGCCTGCATGGAGCAATATTCTTTTTTCATCTCCTATCCAGTTGCCGAAAGATTTTTGTGGCGCGAATGCCTGATGGCAGGCCTGCAATAACCATGTCGTTCCGCCGCCGGAGCCTAGTTTGCTCCCAATGGGGTCTGATGTACAAAACCAATCGGTATGGTTGACTTCTTCCAGTTCGTGGAAGCAATGGATCAAATTGGGTGGTAAGGATAATAACTTTTGCATAGTAGAATCTGCGTTGGCTTAGATGGAATCTAAGTGAATTAAACTCCTGTAAAAATACGATTTATATTCCTTCTTTTCAATGTTTTTCTCCTGTTTTGAAGAATAAATTATCTTTTCAGCTTTTAGGTGTTCTTTTCAAACAGCGTATCCCAATGGTCGCTTAGTGCTTGCATGGATGGCAGTAGCAGATCGGCTCCGGCATCCAGCAATACTTGTCCGTCCAAAGGACCTGTATTTACAGCTATTGTAAAGATACCCGCATTGTGTCCGGCTTCCACTCCTAACGGAGCGTTTTCTACTACGATGGCTTCATCAGCTTTAAGTCCGCCTTTTTTCAATGCCATCAGATACGGTTCGGGATTGGGCTTACCATATTTTACATCGAACGCTGTAACCATCAATTCTTTACGAAACATTCCCGGATAGTTGTGTTCCAACCGTTCGAGCAGGGATAGTTGGCCGGAACCAGTGACCACCATCGGAATCAGTCCATCCTTTTTTACTTTTTGTAGCAACTCCCATGCACCGGGCATACGTTTTGCTTCGGGATACGAATTGAACAAAACACTTTTCTCCTGATAGATACTTTCTATTTCTTCTTGGGTAGCTTCTCTGTCCAGTTCACGTTGGAAAACAATATTAATAGTGGAGGCTCCTGTCCGTCCTTCGTGCATATATGCTTCTTCGCGGCTAAGAGTGAGTCCATGAGATTTCATTACTGTATGCCAGGCTTCCGAATGATAGGGCATAGAGTCAAAAAGTACGCCGTCCATGTCAAACAGGACGGCTTTCAGTTTCTTTTTCATACTTTGGTACGTTGCAGAATCTTTTTAAGATGATATTTTATTTTTCTATAAGCATTTTCTTCAGATCAGACAGAGGAATAATCACATCGTATTGCTGACCGGATTCCTTGCCGATATATCTGTAAGCTATGCTTTTATTGTTATCTACACAGGTTTTGATGAATATCTGGGTGGCGGGATCGGTCTGACTTGCCAGTGTTGATACAATACCCTCTTTCACTTCTGCTGCGTTTTCTTCAATCTGGCTGATGGGACACAATTCTTCGTCCACACTGCATATATAAACAACCGATTCGCCTATGACCTCGATCTTTTCGACAATGACTTCTTCGCTGGCTTGCATCGGGAATTGCAGGTTCGCCATTTTCAGTTGCGCTTCAAGCTTTGTTTGTCCGCTTTGTGCCGGATCGGCATTTGTATTAATCACTTCTTTCAGTTCTTCGGCGGTAAGTTCGCAAACCGCTTGTTCGCCCGACTTATTCCCTACAAATATCATGTGTAATCCGGAATTGCATTTTGCCATCAACTTGAGCATCTCTTTTACATCTGCTGCCGGATTTTGAAACATCATTGTGATAGATGATTTCATGCTTTCCGGATTGTCTTTCAATATCTTTATATTGGTAATCTCTTCGTTCATGTTCAGCGTGTACACTACGTTATTCCCGTCGTAGATGATGCTGGTGATCGTACCGACTGCTCCCATGTCTATCGGACACTGTTTGTTGGCTACTCCGATCACTGTCTTGAGTTTGGCTTCCTGGCAACCGGTCATTACGAGCATTAGCAATGATATGCTACATAATAATATGAATCCACTGGATTTCTTTAATAAATTTCCTGTCATTTTATTTGTTCTTTTTAGTTTGATTCGCTTAATCTACAGTTGTATATGAGGCAAAGATAACGATAAAAAACGAGAGATAAGTTAGAACGGGAAGATAGTTTAGTGATTACTTGCCATGTGGTATCTACTGCCAACTCTTGTCGTGTAGACTGTTCGGCACTACTGAATTGCGGCGTATTACTTGTATAATTATTTGTTGTTTAGAAGAATATGTGTATTTTTGTAACGTTATAAACTCGACGATAGCATGAAAAAGAGAGTATTATTGTTGCTACCATTGTTTTTAGGCGCCTGCTCTGATAGTGGGGAAAGTCCTGTTATCAAGATAGAAAAGCTTTATGCAAAGGTTGAATCGGAGGATGAAAGTTCCGGTTCCGGTGAAAAAGACTATGCGAATCAGAGGGACGAATTGCCGGCCTTGAAGGTGGGGGACGAAGTGAAAGCTCTTCTGCTTTTGGATGGAAATGGAGCTGAACTGAAAACCTTTAGACTTCAGAATGATGATGAAGTGGATACTAAACTCATCTTTGAGAAAACAGAAGTATCTACAGAGGGAAATCTGACAGATGTGGAAAAGGGACAGCTTCGTTTTAAGGATGGTGTGTCAAAAGCTAAAATTATGGTGATTGCGACCATCAAACAAGTAGATAAGAACGGCGATGTAAAATTAGAGTTCTATCTTTCTTCCAAAGCCGAATGTGAAGGAGCACAGGAAGAAATCGGCTTGAAGACGAAAGCGGAGGATGATAAGTAAAAATGGTGCGCTGTAAACGGTACAACGGATAATAAACGGTGCAACCGGAAACAGCAACCAATAGAATATAATAATGAACGGTGAACAAATCTATGCATATAGCATAGTTGTTCACCGTCCATTGTTTATAGTTTACCGTTTATAAAAACGTTCTTGATTACAGTTTTGCACGGATTGCTTTAGATTCTTCTTCATACCCCGGTTTGTCCAGCAACGCAAACATATTCTTTTTGTATGCTTCCACACCCGGTTGGTTGAATGGATTCACGCCTAGCAAGTAACCGCTGATACCGCAAGCCTTTTCGAAGAAATAGAGCAGACCACCGATGTTGTATTCGCTCAATTCCGGAAGTACGATACGCATATTAGGTACACCACCGTCTACGTGAGCCAACTGTGTTCCCAATTCGGCCATCTTGTTCACTTCGTCCACACGTTTGCCGGCTAAGAAATTCAAGCCGTCCAGATTTGCTTCATCAGAAGGAACTTCCAGTTTGTGGTTAACCTTCTCTACTGAAATCACCGTTTCAAAGATAGAACGTTCGCCTTCCTGAATCCATTGACCCATAGAGTGGAGGTCTGTTGAGAAATCTACCGATGCAGGGAAGATACCTTTATTGTCTTTTCCTTCAGATTCTCCGTAAAGCTGTTTCCACCATTCGCTTACATAGTGCAGTTTTGGGCAGAAGTTAACGAGGATTTCGATCTTCTTACCATTTCTGTACAACTCATTGCGGGTAGCAGCGTAGATAGCAGCAGGGTTTTCAGCAAATGCAACGTCCGAACCACATACTTTTTCCATGTCGACAGCACCGGCAACCAGTTTGTCGATATCGAACCCGGCCACTGCAATAGGCAGCAAACCAACCGGAGTCAGGACAGAGAAACGTCCGCCTACGTTATCGGGGATGATGAATGTTTTGTATCCTTCTTTATCGGCTGTAACACGGGCGGCACCTTTCTTGGCATCCGTCACGGCAACGATTACTTTCTTTGCAGTTTCTTTGCCGCGCTGATCTTCACATTGCTTTTTCAGCAAACGGAAAGCAAGCGCTGTTTCAGTAGTAGTTCCTGATTTGGAGATATTGATGACACCGAATTTCTTGTCTTTCAGATATTCAGTCAGTTCATACAGATAATCTTCGCTGATATTGTGTCCTGCATAGATCATGACAGGAGCTGTTTTCTTTTCCTGCAACCAAGTGAAGCTGTTAGACAAAGCTTCGATGACGGCACGGGCACCCAGATAGCTACCACCGATACCGGCTACGATTACTACTTCACAATTGTCTCTTAATACTTTTGCAGTAGCGTTCAGGTCGGCCAGGTGTTCTTTAGTGATAGAAGAAGGCAAATGCAACCATCCTAAAAAGTCGTTACCTTTGCCTGTACCTTTTTCAAGCATTTCCTGTGCGGCTTTTACTTCAGCTTCGTAAGCAAAAACCTTTTCTTTGGAGATGAATCCAAATGTTTTTTCAATGTTTAAACTAATCATATTTTTTAAGTATTAAGTTTTAAGTATTAAGTATTAGTCATCAAGTATGGATTGTCAAGTATGAGTACCTGCGGGTAATACTTAAATGCCTAATACTTAATACTTAATATTTTTTTATCTAAAAGAGTCAGTCAACAGTTTAATCTCGATCATTGGTGAGATACGTTCGTATAGAATGTTGTACACTGCGTCCAGTATCGGCATATTGACATGATGATGTTTATTGATTTCTTTGATACATTTCGTACCATAGTAACCTTCCGCAATCATTTCCATTTCAATTTGCGCACTCTTAACGGAATACCCTTTACCTATCATCGTTCCGAAAGTTCGGTTGCGGCTGAAGTTGGAGTAACCGGTCACCAATAAATCCCCCAGATAAACAGATTCATCCACGTTTCTGTTCAACGGATGCACCGTATTCAAGAAACGGTTCATCTCCTGAATGGCGTTGGAGATCAATACAGCCTGGAAGTTGTCGCCATATTTCAGACCGCTACAGATACCGGCAGCGATGGCATATACGTTTTTAAGTACCGAACTGTATTCGATACCCGCTACGTCATCACTGACAGATGTTTTGATGAAGCTGCTTCCCAGACGACGTGCGAAGATACGTGCTTTATCTTTGTCAGGGCAGGCGATAGTCAGGTAGGAGAGGCGTTCCAAGGCTACTTCTTCTGCGTGGCAGGGACCTGCAAGGACTGCTATATTTTCTGGTGGTACACCATATTCTTTTGTGAAGTATTCCGATACAATAACGTTGTCATCGGGTACGATTCCTTTGATAGCGGTGATGATAAACTTATCTTTTATCTTGGTTTTCAGTTTTTTTAGATGCGCCTTCAGATAAGGAGAGGGAGTGACGAAGATCAGTGTATCCGATTCTTTCACCACATCGTTGATGTTGGAACTGAATGAGATGCGTTTTGTATCAAATTTCACTCCTGTCAGATAAGCCGGATTGTGCCCTAATCGTTTAAAATCGGCAATGCGGTCGTCTCGCCGCATATACCAATTGATAGAGTCTTCCTGGGCCAGACACATCTTTGCGATGGCTGTAGCCCAACTTCCTCCGCCCATTATCGCTATCTTGCCGGGTAATTTCATTTGTATGGATTTGGATGAAGAACTTATTAAATTTTCTGTATCCACTCAGTTACGTCGTTTACCGACGGATTGGTCAGTTCTAATTTATATTTCTTGTTAATGCCACAGATGTCCTGGTGCAACTTCTGCGGATTGACATCTTTCATGTCAGCTACAGTGTTGTAACCGGCTTTTTGGATCACCGGAACCCAGTCTTCTGTGATTCCCAATTCCATATATTTAGCGGCAGCGTCTTTTTTCACTACTTTTTCCGGACGCATTTGCGGGAAGAATAATACTTCCTGAATAGTGGTCTGTCCGGTCATTAACATTACCAGGCGGTCGATACCGATACCGATACCCGATGTAGGAGGCATACCATATTGTAAAGCGCGCAAGAAGTCCTGATCGATAATCATCGCTTCATCGTCTCCCTTGTCAGCCAAACGCATCTGCTCTTTGAAACGTTCTTCCTGATCCAGCGGGTCATTCAATTCCGAGTAAGCATTAGCCAGCTCTTTACCGTTCACCATTAACTCGAAACGTTCGGTCAGTCCCGGTTTAGAACGATGCATCTTGGTTAGCGGAGACATTTCAACCGGATAATCGGTGATGAAAGTCGGCTGGATATACGTACCTTCGCAGAATTCTCCGAAGATTTCATCAATCAGCTTGCCTTTACCCATTGTCTCGTCGATTTCCTCCATTTTCAGTTCCTTGCAAACTTGGCGGATTTCTTCTTCGCTCTTGCCGTTCAGGTCGTATCCTGTCTTTTCTTTGATAGCGTCCAGGATAGGCAGGCGGCGGTAAGGAGCTTTGAAACTGATAGTTTTTCCGTCAACAACGCTTTCCGTACAGCCGTTTACAGCAATACAGATACGTTCCAGCAGTTTTTCGGTGAAATTCATCATCCAGTTGTAATCCTTGTACTGAACATAAAGTTCCATACAGGTAAATTCCGGATTGTGAGTTTTATCCATGCCCTCGTTACGGAAGTTCTTACCTATTTCATATACACCTTCAAAACCACCTACGATCAGTCGTTTCAGATAAAGCTCTGTTGCGATACGTAGGTAAAGGTCTATATCCAATGAGTTATGGTGAGTGATGAACGGGCGTGCACTGGCTCCACCGGCAATAGATTGCAGGATAGGAGTTTCCACTTCCGTGTAGCCAGCCTCATCCAAAACGTTGCGCAATGTTTTCACTACAGTGGCGCGTTTCAGGAATGTTTCTTTGATACCGTCATTTACTACCAGGTCAACATAGCGTTGGCGATAACGGAGTTCGGGATCTTCAAAAGAGTCGTAAGCTACTCCGTCTTTGTATTTAACGATTGGCAACGGTTTGATAGACTTTGCAAGTACAGTCAGTTTCTTTGCATGGATGCTGATTTCACCCATTTGTGTGCGGAACACGAAACCTTCGATACCGATAAAGTCACCTAAGTCGAGCAGGCGTTTGAATACAGCGTTGTACAGTTCCTTGTCTTCTCCCGGACAGATATCATCACGGGTGATGTACACCTGGATGCGACCTTTAGAGTC
>CDYU01015754.1_pt1 | contig 11181 bp, 22 predicted proteins | sample 480701 | NCBI WGS metagenome assembly CDYU01 (sample SAMEA3182105, study PRJEB8094) | gut metagenome | biome: human; feature: gut; material: Stool; isolation source: human stools | place: Canada | collected 2013-02-26 | reverse complement strand
CTCATAGGAAATTTTCCCTCCACCTGGGGGGGCTATTTCCCGGATTTCCGCCACCAATCGTCGATATACTTTCGCCATTCACCGACGTCACGGCCATCCCTGCAAGCCTTGAGCCTTGCAAGACATTCCGCCTGGCTGGACTCCACGTAAACCTCTCTAGCACCTAAGCTCCGCATCAGTCGTTCCCGCTCATTGACCAGCGGATAACCGCCGACCACGTAGGCGTTGCGCCAGGAACCGCACCGATGCCGCACCATATCCAGCAGCGTGTCACGGATGCCGAACACAACCGGCTTCAATCTGGCTGGCTTCTCGTATCGCTCCCGACCAGAGACGCATTGCCATATGCTGTCCACGTCTACGATGAGGTCACCCCATACAGCGACCTCATCCACGTATGTGCTCTTGCCGGACAGCGGACTGCCCCACACAAGATAAACCTGCCTGGCGATATGTCCCAGCTTGTTGTGTATCCGGTTGTGACACACATGGTGCACCAGCACCACATTGTCTGCGTTCAGGGCAACAGCAGCGTCATTCACGTTGCGTTCGTTCAGCGCCACCTTATGGTGACCAATACAGTCATACTTCCGCGTGATTGGCTCCCCGCAATGAGCACAAATGATTTCCCCCTGCTCATTGACTCGCTCCATCTTGAGCGTTGCCAGCAGAGCCCGCCACTCTCTTGACTGATAGAAGTTATTGAGCGTGTACATTATTTGACCTTCATAAGGACAACTTTATAGGCAAATCGCTTTTCTTCATCGTAGTGGTTATATATACCAACAGCAACCTGAGCCGGCCGATAGTCCAAACGCACGGCAGGATTTACGTTATACGCGGTATTTGCATTACCAGAGTAATAAGGCGCAAACCACTTTTGTGGGTTATCGTCAGTCAATCTAATCATACGCCCAACAACAACCCATTCATCAGGGTTCCAATCGGCGTAGGCCACGCCCAGACTCCCTACTGCAACTTGGACAAGTCCAAAATTTTTAGCTCCAATCGGTACAGTACCTTCCAAAACAATAAAGTTATCTTTGGCAACAACTTCCTTCAAGCACTTATTCTCGGCAATGCCATACACAGCCATAAATCACCACTGCCCTTCCTCAATCTGCTTTTTCTTCAGCTCCAATTCCTCCCGCTTCAGGTCATACGCCGCTGGGTCATTCCACCAATTCCCTTTGTCGTAGTTCTTCAGTGCCAGGTTGATAGCGGCCACGTCAGGTGCCATCTGCTTGCGATGTACCTCCGTCCGCACGACCCTGGACGTTGCAATCTCTTCCGGCCCGAAGCCCGCTTCCAGCAGCGCATCATACATCTCCTTTGGCCAGGTCACTTCCTCGCTGGTGACCTTCGATTCGGTGTATTCGTAGCCCTTCGCCTTCCGGATGAGTGCCGACCGCAGGTCAGCCACCAGGCATTGACGCCCCCTTTTAAGGGTTTCAGTCAATTCCGGATGCTTGTTTTTGTAATCGCACCATGTGCTGACACTGACCCCCAGAGACTTCGCGATCTGCTCCTCAGTCATCGTCTGACACATCTGCTCAATCCAGTTCAGGTGCGGCTTGATGTGCGTATCATATTTACTTTTTCGGCCCGCTCTAGCCATAGCAATCACCGCCTTTCGTGAGCATAAAAACTTGGATAAAAAATGCAAATTCTTGGCGTCAATTTTTCCGCCGTCCTGCAAGCTGCGCTGAAATCCACGTTGCACATCACCGATAGGCCTTGATACCAAAACAGCTCCTGGAACAATCCGGGAGCTGGTCTTTTATTTTTTGCTGCTAAGTTCCTTGATGATTTCTAGTTCTCTTTCTGAGAGCTTCCACGTCTCTTTCTGCCTCCGCGCCAGTCGTTTGTCCGCCAGCCTCCGCAATCCGCCGCTCCGCAACGGCAAAATACTGCTCATCCTGCTCCATCCCCACAAACCGTCGCCCGGTATGCACACAAGCGACGCCTGTGGAACCAGAGCCCATGCAGTTGTCCAATACCGTCTCACCCGGCCTGGTGTACGTACGGATGAGGTATTCCAGCAGCGCCACAGGTTTCTGGCTGGGGTGCACTCTGTTTTTCCAGCTGTCCACATCAAATCGCAGCACGTTGCTGGGATAGTTACCATAGTGCTGGACAGATACGTTTGCTCGTTTGTCCATGCAATAGACGGCGTCCGCCAGTGACCGTTTGCGACGGACGCGCTCACGCTCCAGCTTGACCAGCCCCTGCGGTTGATACAGCGGCTTCCGCCGATAAAAGATGCACACCTCTTCCACCTGCCTCATCGGCTGCGCCTTGGCAAAAGCGTAGCCGGTCTTGGCGTTTTTAACCCAATACCAGGTATATCGATACTGACAAATGTTGCTGTGGATGAGCCGGGTCGTAAACGGCTGGGAGGAGAACAATGCAATGACGCCGTCGGCCTTGACCACCCGCTCATACATCCGCCACATGGCGTCGAACGGCAGCACGCTGTCCCACCGGCAGTTTACGACGCCGTAGGGCGGGTCGCAGAGCACCATGTCAACGCTCCCGTCCGGAATCTGCTCGGCCAGTTCCAAGCAGTCGCCTCGCAACAGTTTGATTTCATCGTTTTTCACGCTTTCACCTTCCTTCCGGCCACGAAAATAGGGACCGCCGCGCGAACGGAAGTCCCCTAAAAGCTTTGCTTTTGTTCATTTTTCGTTCCCCGTTTGACGGCGGGGGATCGCCGCTTTTATGGCCGCCCTGGGACACATCGTGGAGAGGTGCGGGCGGTGCAATTGGTGCCGGATAACCCGCCGGTCCGGGGCTGTCTTTCCAGCTGTCAATAGAGAAGGATTCAAAATGGGTTCCTGAGCAAACATACGCCTCAATTGCCTGAGACCACCAGTTGGGATTGCACCAACGACCTGACGCCAGATGGAAGATAAAATGCGTCCGCTCTCCTGCTGAGCTATGGTGGTGTGTTTGCCGCTACGCAGTGGAGGAGGCTGCGGCTGCCCCTGACAGTCTAATAGGTCTGCGTTACCCGGCATCGCGCACTGTCTGTCGCTCCGCCCTTTGTCCCTTGCCCATGCCGGGCATTGCACCCAGCCCCGTGCCTAACGCAATGGGCATATCATTTCGGTGGCCTCACCAAAATGATGGCGGACAAGCCGCCCGCCATCATCTGGTAAAGGGAGGGATAAGAAAAGAGTCACCAACTGCTTGTCCGCCTTCCAGGCGCGGAGAGCTGGCTGTTCTCCGCGCCCACCTGAAAGGAGGAACCCCCACAGCGGTCATCCGTCACCCGCTATGGGATGATACTATTTTCTCACAGGTTTTTGGCTCTGTGGAGTGAACTTTTTCGTCCACTTCCTTTTGCGCACCTCATTCCTGGGCAAATAGCCCATGTAGAATGCGACCAATCGGATGAACTCTTGATGGAACTCCCGCGCCCGGTCATAGCTATACCCCACATCCAACGCAGCGCCTTGCAGCGTCCGCGTCCGCCGCCAGTATACCAGGTCGATGAGTGCAAGTCTTGCGTCGCCCGTCCCCATCCTGGCTGTCTCCTGCACGGCGTCCGAAATCGCCCTGTAAACGGCGTAATCTCCATCGGAGAGCCGTTCTATAGCCAACTGCTCCACCGCCCGTCCTTCGCCACTACGGGACGTCTGAGCGGTGTATTGCGCCGTCACCCGGTTATCTGGCGTGCCATATCGCTGCCTCAGCTCTGGATATAGGCGGAGCGCTGCCTGGATAGCACCCCACCACCAATAGCGTGGCTTACTCATCTTGCAGCCTCCCGGTCAGGATGTAGATGACGTCGATACCCCATTCGCACAACGCCTGGAGTGCTTGCGCGCTCGGATTCTGCCCGCGCCCCCAGCAATGTACCGCCTTGTGCTCTATGTTCGTCGCCCGCTCAAATTTGATTGGCGTCCCCCACCGCGCCCTCACGCACTCTGCTGCTCGGTAACCGATACTCGGGTCTGGGGCTACGCGCTTCCGCCGTCCGCTCATTTATTCGCCTCCAGTTCATTGAGCGCCAGATTGATGAGCAGGCAGCCATAGCTGAGCGTTGTACACGTTTCGCGGTGAGGACACTCCCTACAGGCTTTCGTCCCCTTGACGGTATATTTCAGCGTGGTCAGCCCGTCCCGGATTTTTGCCCGCTTCCGCTTTTTCTCCGCCTGCTGCTCCGCAGTGGGCTTAAATTTTGCACTGTTGTCATAAAAGGGGCAGTCCGTGCGGCGTGGGAAGCTCGTGTCTGTCAGTGCCGTGCATCTCCCGTTGCAGTCTAACGCCTTGCAGCTCGGATGCTCCCATTTGCATTTTCGCTTGTCCATTTTCTTCCTCCTTCCGGCGTCGACGCCCTTAGATCACGTTGTTGTCAATCCACTCATACCGCTGCTCAAAGGGGACATAGCTGTCACCGCACACTCGCTTGAGTGCCTCGTCAAATTTGCTCCGGACGTATCCGATCTCGGACGTTTTGTCCCCGGGCTTCGGGGCAGCAGTGACCTCCCACCATTTCTCCAACTCGGCGTTGAGTGCCCGGTTAAACCGTTCCAGCCGCTCCTGGCCAAACCCAAACTCACTGTTGAGCACCAACAGGGCACAATCACCGATGTAGTTTACTATCGTGTCCTGCATGGCCTGTTTTTCTACGAGCTTGTACTTCAGCGCCATCTCCTTCGGGTTGTCACAAAACCTCCGTTTCCGCTTCGCCATCAAATCCCCCCTCTCGCCTTATACTGCCCATAGCTCAACCCCAACTCCGCCGCCCTGGCAGCGTCCAGAGACAGCGGGCTGAGCACCCTGCGTCGCTGGTATGTACGCTCTACGCCGCAGGTACGGACGTAGCCGGTCTCCTGGAGGCAGGCGCAGTACATGGTTTCGCTTTTCGTGCTGTCCATGTGCTTCCAGTGGGGACAGCCCTTGCACGGGTTGGCGGCTCGTGCAGCTACAGATCTTGGCGGTTTCTTTTTTGCCGGTTTTTGCGGCTTCACAGGGTTTGCGCAATGTCGCTTGCGCCGCTCTTCCGCCTGTTCTTGTCGGATTTCATCCTGTCTGGCTTGCAGTTCTTCCGGAGCGGCGTGCACGAGCCATTCCAACCGGGCTTTGTACACGCCTGACGGCCTGGTTTGGTTGCGCTCCCACTTGCTCACAGCGTTTTGTCTCGTGCCGACCAACTGCGCAAGCTGGTACTGCGACATCTGCTTCTGCGCCCGGAATGTTTTAATCTCCGCTCCTGTCATGTCTCATCCTCCTCCGGCGGTGTCGCCGTCCTGACCCACAAGGGCAGCAGCCCGGGCGTGTGCCCCATCAGGATCAGACGCTCGTAATAGACGCAGTGTGCCATCCGCCCCCACTGCTGGGCAATCCCGTGCCTGCATACCGCGTAGTGCAGGCAGGTGTCGCATAGGTTACGTTTTGTCATCGCGACATCTCTTCTCCGCACGAGCAATAATCGCGCCAGTAGGTCTGTACCCCCAGGAGCGTGCAGTCCCTACAGACAAACTCGCCAGGCTTATGGTTGCTCCAGTGCTTGCAGTCCTTGCACCGCACCAGTGTATCCTTTATCGGCGGCTCATGCCGCTCCTTGAGCGCATCCAGCAGCAACAGCCGCACACCAGCCAGCGCGGCGTAGACCACATCGTTCTGCCAGATGTCTCGACTCTGCCCCAGCTTAATCATGCCGTTCTCCACGGCGTCCAGGGCTTCCATTCCGTCAACTCTGTTCATCGGTGTCCTCCTCGTACTTACAAAAATCGTTGCAAACGCAGCACGGTTCATCGCCAATGTATCTGGCCCCATACTTGCATCTACGGCAATCGGCATCATCTTTGCGGACCCTAAACCGCGCCAGTAACTTGTCCAGTTCTTTTCCTGTCATGTCAGTAAACACCTTTTCCTGGCACAGTCTATACAAGTTTTCGCCTCCAACAGCGCCTACACTTACGACGCACCTAGTGCAATCTTGGCTGCGCCGACAGTGCATGTTCACCGCTTTTGCTTTGGCTATGCGTTCCCTCTCATCATCCGCCTTAAAATACTCCAGCATTTTGGCCAACTCGTCCATCGTCATTTCTTCCGGGTTCAGGGCAATGCAGTAATTACGGCCCAGGTATTTGCTAACCGGGCAGTCAGAGCACACTCGTTGGTGGCAATAGCTCTCTACCTCTTTTTTGGCTTGCTCGTATCTCTTTTTTGCTTCATCAGTGTCCTCCTCGTCTTCGGGCTCCCGCTCTGCCGGGCGACTGCCGCTCTGGCACGCACCGCCGCAGGCGGCATAACCGGCCAGGTCAACCCAGTTATCGCCCTTGTACTTGCCCGTACAGATGCGGGCAATCTTGAGCAGCGCCATCATAGCAGCTACGTCCTCCGGGTTAAGCACTACCAAACCGGTGTCCGGTACGGTCTTTTTCTCTAAGTACGTCATCCAGAGGTCAGCAATGACCTCAAAACTGTCCTCCGGGCTGCCGTACTGCTGCTCGCGCTCGCCGTTCACACATTTGAGCGCTTCTTTCAGAATTTCTTCTCGGGTCATTCCTTCGCCTCCTTCATCAGTTTGAGCTGCACCTGTATCTCATCAGCCATCCTGGCCGCCGTCTTTATCTTGGTTGCGGCGGCCTCCAGTTTTGCCCTCAACGCCTCGTTTTCCTCCCGCAGGCGGGTATTTTCCTCCAGGACGGTGTCCAGGGTCTCTGTTGTTACAATCACTTTGGCCCCTCCTCCGTAATTTCGATTTCTGCCCGCGGCTTGTCCGCCTTGTACACTACTCGGCTGCCGTCGTGCCCGACCACGATCTTGGCGTTGTCATCCGCCAGGATACGGGCATCCACCAGGATATCCAGGGTCGCCGCCAGCAGATTGGTCAAGTCCACCCGTCGATTGGTTGGCATGTAGTACACGCAGCGGACGTTGACCGGATAGTCGATGGGTTTTACCGGTCGATGTGGAAGCAGCTGATACCGCGCCAGCTTGGCGTATGCCTTGTAACGGTCGCTCTGGCTCAGTCTCATCTTGCCGCGCACCATGATGATCTTCATGCTGTTTTTCTTGGTCACTGGTGCCCCCTCAATGCAGAGTTTCACAGGCTCACGACCCCCTTTAGTCGGTAATTTTTGCCCCTGTCCGGTGCCACCGTCACGCAGTGCCCGGCGGCGTGCTGGGCGATACGTCCGGCGATTGCCTCGTCGATGTCGGCGATCTCGTCCAACGACAACTCGCTAGAGATGATGGTCAGCAAACTCTTGTCGTTGCTCCGGTAGTTGAGCAGCTCAAACGCAATCCGCACGTCGGCTTCTGACGGTTGCATCCGCCCGTACTGGTCGCGCGCCGCCTTAAAAAAGTCGTCGATGTACAGCACCCGCACCGTCTTCCAGGCGTCCAGCATATCCCCGTACTCCGGCGAGTTCGCCACGGCCTTGAGCTTGCGCAGCTCGTCCCGCCAGACCATGTAACGCAGCCCCATGCCATCCTTGAGCAGCTGCACCGCCACGGCGGAGCAGAGGTGCGTTTTGCCGCATCCGCTCTGTCCGCCCACGTACAGCCACCCAGTGCCGCCAGCACGGATGTCCTGCACATATCCCATAGCCGCCTCTTTCAACCGCTTCTGCCACGGTTTTTCGGCCTCATAGCAGTGGAAGGTGTACGTCTTTGTTACGTCCTTGAGCCCGGAGCGCACCAGGCGGCGGATACTCCGCCTGGTGGTCATGCACTTGCACTCCCGCACTCTGGTCTCCCAGAGGCCACTCTCGGTCTGCCGGTTGGTCATGATGACGCCCTTGTTGTGACACTCCGGGCAGTCAACTCCGCCCAGGCTCGTGCTATTGAGATCACCAGCGGCGGCGTTGAACTCTTGCGTCCGCCGCTTGCACAGTTCCCGCTGTGCCTCCTGGGGTGACAGGTCACAGGACAGTGCCCCAGGTAGGGCGCTTTTCAGCGCTTGTCCCAGCGATTCCATCGTTTTTCCCCCTTTCCGGGGCATTCAGGTAGCCCTCAAACTTCGGCCCGAAAAGCGTTTCCGGTCGCAGGTATGCCTGCATCTTTGGGTCGTGCAGCCACTCGGCGCACTTTTTGTCGATGACAGCCACAAAGTCCTCGACGGTGTAGCCCTCCGCCATCCGTGCATGGATTTTGGTCTGGGTTGCTTTTGACTCAGAGCGATAATTTGCCCCTGTCTGCTCGTTTAGGTGCCCAATGATCTGGGCGGCGGCCTGCGCAAGCAGGGCATTATCTATCTCTTTTGTCTTTGGTTTTGTCTTTGTCTTTGTCTTTGTCTTTGTATTGGTATCTTTGGTATGCGGTCGTATACGGTCGTATTCGGTCGTATCATTTCCATACGACTGTATACGCTCGTATTCGGTCGTATCTTTTTTGCCCCAACGCTTTTTGATGTTTTCGGAGTTTTTTTGGCAACTGTCGTCGTATCTTTTTTGTGCTCTGTCGATGTCATCAGCGATAAAATCAAAAGCGATAGACTCCCGTCCCTCGAGTTCCTGCCGCTCGCCGGTCGCACTATAACGCATAAGCGCCCGGAATAGCCGCCCTACCTCTTGATCTGATAGTTTCTCGGTTTTTTTAATATAGCTGTTGTAACAGGGCCAATACTCTAGTTGTCCCATATATCACGCCTCAGAATGGCAGATCGCCGTCGTCGTCGGCCAGCTCCTCAAAGCCAGCAGACTCTTGCAATGATCCATCCTCGTTATTACCCCCGTCCTTGCGGGAGTCCGCAAAATGTACGTTGTCGGTCACGACCTCTGCCGCCACCCGGCGGTTGCCGTCCTTGTCCGTGTAGTCTCGCATCTGCAACCGGCCTTCCACCAGCATCATGCGGCCTTTCGTGAAGTAGCGGGAGACGAACTCCGCCGTGTTGCGCCAGGACACGATGTTGACGAAGTCCGTGTTTTGGGCGTTGGAGTCCTTGCTCTTATAGTCCCGGTCTACCGCCAGCCGGTAGGACGCTACCGGCGTCCCCTGCTGGGTGTGTCTCAATTCGGGGTCAGCCACCAGCCGACCTTGCAGAAATACCTTGTTAAGCATCACTTTGCCTCCTATTTGATTTTAGCCCATACAGGCGGCAAAGCGTCTTATCCAGTTGTATGCCGCCATCCAGGTGATACCGGTCAAAAAAGGCGTCATCTGGCATGGTATGGGCTTCTGTGTGGTGCTCCCGGCATAGTGGGAGCACCTCCATTCCTTCGTGGCAGATTTCCGCTCGACTTCTGCCCATGCCGACCCGCTCCACATGGTGCAGGTCGGCAGCCCTGCCGCAGATGCAGCAGTGCTTATGGATGAGGCAGGAGTACACGTAATCCGCCACGTCGTCTACATACTCTAGCATCGGCTTTTTAGTCGGAATGTCATTGGATACGATAAACCGCACCAAATACCGCTGATAAGCCGATACAAGGCTCATAGGAGCATTTGAGAGCGAGAACAGCTTGTCCGCGTTTTCTCCAAGCTCTGAAATCAGAAAATCCAACTTCCGGGCGTCGTTGACAAACTCCCTCACAAGCGTTCGCCCCGTGGCAGAGCGCATATCGCCCTGCCACTCTGCGATCTCGCCAATCATCGCCCAGCACATCCGCCGTTGCTTGCCGGAGAGGGGGCGGGAGTCTATCAACTCGATGCGGCACTCCCGATACCCCCGCTTGACCAGCGTCGGCCAGTCATCGTAGTGGGCTTTGATGGTCATCGTGCCGCGCTCATCCACGTCCACAATGGTGCCCACCACAGTGTCAACCGGCGTTTTCACGGGCTATTGCCTCCTGATGTTCTTTCCTTGCTTGGAGCAACGCCTTTTGACAGTCCCCGCAGTAGGTGCCGCCCCTAAATTCTCGGCGTCCGATGTCTGCCACCTGCTCCGGTGTAAGCTGACGTCCATCCTTGGATGTGACGCCTGTGACGGGCTTCCGGCAGCGCTCGCAGACGGGGGCGACCGCGCAGCCGTAGGTGTAGACCACCTGGCGACGGCTCACATTCTCGATGACCAGGGACGTGATCTCCCGCCGCTCGTTGTACGCGATGTCCTTCACCCGCAGCCGGTCATAGAGTTTCCGCCCGTCTTTGGACAGTTCCACCCGCTCGGCGGGGATCCAGATACGAGGGGCAGTGTACAGCTCTCGCCCAATGCCCCAGTTAACGCAGGCGCGTTTAAAACTGTCTGATGCAAGCCCCTTTTCGGCCTCCGTTTTGCTTTCGGTGCCGGTGTCCTCTTTGGAGACCCACATCAACTTCTCACTGTCCCAGATGGACACGATGCAGTTGGCGTTCTCCCGGCTGTGAGACCTCGTCCAGTTCATCGGCCTCACCGTCTCATCCAGGATGTTCATGTCGCACCGGGCGTCCTTGTACAGCAGGAGGGTCAGTCCCTTGTTGTTGATCGTCCCGACTCTGCAATCAATCTCGTTGGCGCGCAATGTCCTAAAATTAAGCTCCATGTTAGTCCTCCTCTCCTACGGTCGCGAGCACCAGCTCCCGGCGTGCCCACTCCTCCAAGCAGTCGCAGCACACCAGCTCGCTATCCGGCGTCGCATACGCCACCTCTCCTGCATACAGCTCGTTGTGGCAGATGCAACACTGCGCTACAGGTTCTTCCGCTTGTTTGTCCCCGGCAAGCTCCGGGAAAATGTACTTACTCACTGGCACCCACCGCTTTTATCCAGCCACTCCTTGCGGGCGACAGCACCGTTGTACCTGTCTGCCAGGTAGACCGCGCCGTCCAAGAGGACATCAGCGTCACCTTCGGTTTTCGCCAGCAGCCACATCAGATTTTTGATCGTGGTCATTTCTTCTTCTGGGGTCTTGTACATTGACTTTCCCTCCTTAGTTTGTTATCATCATGGTGTTCTTTTTTGTTTGCCGTCGTCGGAGTTGCCCCTCCGGCGGCGGCTTTTTACGCTCTGTACGCCTCCAGCTCCGGCAGCACTGCGCAGAGCTTGTCCCAGTTTGCTTTGAGTGCACCAGTCTCCCATAGCGATACAGTCGCCTGGGTCACTCCGACTATAGCTGCAAGCCCACTCTGGGTCATACCCTGGGCTTTGCGCGCCAGCGCAATGCTTTTCTGCCGGGCAGCAACCTTGTCCTTGTTCGCCTCGTACCACGCCTTCTTCCGGGCAGCGACCCTGTCCTTGTTCGCCTCGTACCACGCCTTCTTCCGGGCAGCGACCCTGTCCTTGTTCGCCTCGTACCACGCCTTCT
>CDYU01007880.1_pt1 | contig 11213 bp, 10 predicted proteins | sample 480701 | NCBI WGS metagenome assembly CDYU01 (sample SAMEA3182105, study PRJEB8094) | gut metagenome | biome: human; feature: gut; material: Stool; isolation source: human stools | place: Canada | collected 2013-02-26 | reverse complement strand
TTGATGACCATGACGATCCCGGCCAGCAGCAGCTGGACAAGGCCCATGGCGACGTGATTGCCGTCAAACCAGCTTGGCAGCGGCCAGCCCCACATCATGTGGCCCATCGAGAAATACATCAGAATGAGCAGGAAGACCACGGACGCGATGAGCCGCTTTTTAAGGTGCGGTGTCTGGTGGTCCGCCAGCGCGTCGGTGCCGGCGGCGGCCGGCGAGGCCTCCTGCCCGCGCAGGCTCGCGCCGTAGCCCGCGTTCTGCACGGCCTGGATGATGGCGTCGGGCGCGGCCGTGCCTTCGATGCCCATGGAATTGGTGAGCAGGCTCACGGCGCACGACTCGACACCGGGGACCTTTTTGACCGCCTTTTCCACACTCGCGCTGCAGGCAGCGCAGTGCATACCGGTCACTGTGAATTGCTGCATGGAACTCCCTCCTTGGGATATTGTGATCACTTCATTAGCTTTTGCAGGGTGGCGGCCAGTTCATCCACAATCTCGTCGTGGCCGTCCTTCAGATCCCGCGCGACGCACGTGCGCAGATGCTCAGCCAGCAGCTCGCGGTTGAAGGCGTTGACGGCGGCGTTGACCGCGGCGGACTGCATCAGGATATCGTTGCAGTAGGCGTTGGATTCCACCATCGCCTGCAGCCCGCGGACCTGGCCCTCGATGCGGCGCAGCCGGTTGAGCAGCTTCTTTTTTTCTTCTTCGGCGCGCAGCGTGTGCTTTTCGCAGCAGGAACATCGCTTCGGCTCCGGCATATGCATCCCTCCTTTATACCCCTGCGGGGTATTTTCACTATATACCCTGGGTGGGTATTTGTCAAGAGAAAATTCAAGGCAGCACCGCACAATTCGGCAAGCAGATTCGGCGAGAGATTTTTCGCCAAGCCAAGGTTTGAAAAGCGCAGGAATACTGTATGTATTTCAAGCTTTTCAAACCGCAGGATTGGCGGAAAAGATCCGGCGAAGCGCGCAGACGCAATTGTGCGGGGCTGCCTCACCAAAAAAAGCAGCGCCATCGGCGCTGCTCAGTTTGGCAGAAAAACAACAAAAATATTCATCCGAGCAGATTCTGCGTGCGGCAGAGCGCGGCGTACAGCCCGTTCTGCTGCAGCAGCTGCGCGTGCGAGCCGCGCTCGGCGATGCGGCCGTCGGCGATGACGACGATCTCCCCGGCCGCGCGGATGGTGGACAGGCGGTGCGCGATGATGAGCGTGGTGCGGTTTTTTGCCAGCTCGTCGAATGCGTGCTGGATCTTCGATTCCGTCAGCGTGTCGAGCGCGCTGGTCGCCTCGTCCAGAATGAGGATGGGCGGATTTTTGAGGAAGATCCGCGCGATGGCGATGCGCTGCTTCTGCCCGCCGGAGAGCAGCGTGCCGCGTTCGCCGACATAGGTGTCGAAGCCGTCGGGCATGGCCATGATGTCGTCGTAGATCTCGGCCCGCTTCGCCGCCTCGACGATCTCGTCCATCTCGGCGTCGGGCTTGCCGTAGCGGATGTTCTCAAGGATGGAATCGGCGAACAGGAAGACCTCCTGCTGCACGATGCCGATCGAGCGGCGCAGGCTCTGCTGCGTCACGCTGCGCACGTCCAGCCCGTCGATGGTGATGCTGCCGGACGAGACGTCGTAAAAGCGCGGAATGAGCTGGCAGAGCGTGCTCTTGCCGCCGCCGGACGGACCGACGATGGCGACGGTCTGCCCGGCCGGGATCTGCAGCGACACATCGTGCAGCACGGCCAGATCGCCTTCGTAGCTGAAGCTCACGTCGTTCACGCCGATCTCGCCGCGCGGACGGCCGAGGTCGACGGCGTCCGGTGCGTCGCGAAGCTCCGGCTCCGTGCGCATGATCTCCAGAAAGCGCTCAAAGCCCGCCGTGCCGTTGGCGTACAGCTCGGAGAAGTTGGCGAGCTTGCGGATGGGCGTGACGAAGGAGGCAATATAGAGCGTGAACGTCAGCAGATCGACGGTGTCCATCTGCCCCTGCATGATGAGCAGACCGCCCACCGCGACGACCGCGACGGACAGCGAGGTCGTAAAGAACTCCATCGTGCCCATAAAAATGCCCATTTCCTTGTGGAACTGCTTCTTGGAGGTCTTGTAGGTGTCGTTCGAGCGGGTGAATTTCTCGGCCTCCATCGGCTCGTTGGCGAAGGCCTTGGCCGTGCGGATGCCGGAAAGCGCGGATTCGATGTCGGCGTTGATGACCGCCGTCTTTTTCTTGACGCGGCGGGAGGCCGTCCGCATGGCCTTGCGGCGCGAGAAGCTCACAAGGATGAACACCGGGATCATCACGGCCACGACCAGCGTCAGCCGCCATTCGATCGTCGCCATGACGGCCAGCGCGCCGACGATGGTCACGAACGAGATGAACAGATCCTCCGGCCCGTGGTGGGCAAGCTCGGTGATCTCAAACAGATCCGTCGTCATCCGGCTCATGAGCTGGCCGGTCCGGTTGCGGTCAAAAAACTCGAAGCCCAGCTCCTGCATATGGCCGAAGAGCGCCGCGCGGATATCGGCCTCCACGCGGATGCCGAACGTATGGCCCCAGTAGGTGATGACAAAGTAGAGCAGCGCGCGCAGCGCGTACGCCGCCACCACGACCAGCATCACCGTGAAAAACGCGCGGTAGGCGTTCTGCGGCAGCAGCGTCCGCATCGCGTAGCGCGAGACGATCGGGTAAGCCAGATCGATCAGCGCCACGACCAGCGCGCAGGCCAGGTCGAGAAAAAACAGGCCCCGGTGCGGCCTGAAAAAGGAGAGAAAGATGGAAAGTCCGGACCGCGTCCGGTATTGCTCTGTCGTCATGATCAGTGCTCCGTTTCTGTGTGATGTTCTTGTATTATATCGGAGCGCGCGGCAGAATGCAAGCTGTTGCGCGGCGTGTATTTTTCTGTTAGAATGGCAGAAAAGTGAGGGGACACGAATGATCGAAATTCTGCAGGAAACAAAAACCTCCGTTGTCTGCGTCAAGCCCGTGGGCATTGCGGCGCAGGGGACGGATGCGCAGGCGCTGCCGCAGCTGCTTGCCGCGCAGCTGGGCTGCGAGGTCTACCCCGTCCACCGGCTCGATCAGACGGTCGGCGGCGTGATGGTCTATGCAAAGACGGCAAAGGAGGCCGCGCGCCTCACCCAAAGCATGGGCGAGGGCGGCATGCAGAAGACCTATCTCGCCGTGCTGACCGGCTGCCCGGAGGAAACAAGCGGCACGCTGGAGGATCTTCTGTTTCACGACCGGGTGAAAAACAAGACCTACGTTGTGCGCCGGCCGCGCGGCGGCGTCAAAAAAGCGGTGCTCAGCTATGAGATCCTGGCGGAGGCGGAGGGGCTGAGCCTCGCGCGGGTCCGCCTGCAGACCGGGCGCACCCACCAGATCCGCGTGCAGTTCGCCTCGCGCGGCTTCCCACTGCTCGGCGACGGCAAATACGGCAGCCGCGACAACCGCTGCACCTGCGCCCTCTGGTCCTTCCGTCTCACCCTCCCGACTGGCTCCCGCCCCCAGACCTTCGAAGCCCTCCCGCCCCACCAATCCCCCTGGACCCAATTCTCCCTGCCGGAGATCCTGTAAAAAGGCTCCCCTTTCAGGGGCCGATTCCCCCTGATAGGGGGAATCGGCCCCTGAAAGGGGAGCCTTTGTGTAGGACGTCAGCCCTCGTCTTTTTCGCGTTCGCGAAGCCCTGCGACGGAGGAGATGGGGAGGGTGAAGCAGATCGCGCCGGCTTTGGTGCCGGGGCCTGCGTTTTCATGGATAGCGCGCATGATCGCGGCCTTTTCGTCCGCATGCGCAATGATGTAGACCATGTCCTTCTCGTCAGCCAGGCTGACGCCGAAGAATTTCTCCCCGCGTCTGGACCCGGTCCCCTTCGCGTGCAGGACTGTGCCGCCGCCTGCGCCCGCGGCCCGCGCCGCGTCCATGACGAAATCGGCATAGCCCTCGTTCAGAATGACAACGATCAGCTCGTGTTTGAATTCCATATGCGGCGTCCCTCCTGTTTTGCAGTCGTTCGTGAGATAGGCGAGCGTTTTGCCGCCCGCCACGCTCTTGAGCGGAACGGTCAGCAGGATCCCGTTGCCGGGAATGTCGATGAACAGCCTGCGCTTGGCGGCCCTGGTCAGCTGCGCGGCCTGCTGCGCGCCGGCGACGGCGCAGGTGACGGTCTTCGGCGTCTCGCCGAGGCCGTAGACGGCCAGATGTTCGTTTTTTGCCGTGCCGCGGCCCGGCATACTGAGGATCATGGGCAGCCCGGCCTCCCGGAACAGTGCGTTCATGACCTCGCCGCGGTCCGCGTCGGTGACGGCGATGATGTAATACAGTTCCATATCAGCAGGCCTCCCACAGTTCGATGATCTCGCTCTCGCCGAAGTCCGGCAGGGCCGGTTCCTTCTCCGCGCGGCGGGATTTGACAACGTAGATCGCACCCATGACCTGCACGGTGATGAGCGGCATCATGGCGACCAGCGCCACAAGGCCGAACGCGTCCGTCATCACGTTGCCGCCCAGCGCCTCGCACGCGCCCATGGCGAACGGCAGCATGAACGTCGCCGTCAGCGGGCCGGAGGCCACGCCGCCGGAGTCGAACGCGATCGCGGTGAACGTGCGCGGCACGAAGAAGCTCAGCGCCAGCGCGAGAAAATAGCCCGGCACCAGGAAGACCATGATCGATACGCCCGTGATGACCCGCAGCATCGCCAGCCCGCCCGCGGCGGAGACTGCGATCGACAGGCTCACACCCATGGCCCGGGCCGAGATGGCGCCCGCGCTCAGGTCCTCGACCTGCTTATTGAGGATATGGACGGCAGGCTCCGCATTGATGATGAACCAGCCCATGAGCATTGCCAGCGGGATGAGCAGCCAGATCTTCCAGCCCTCGGTCAGCGCCGCGCCCAGCGCGTAGCCCACCGGCGAGAAGCCGACGTTCACACCCGTCAGAAACAGCACGAGCCCCGCGTATGTGTACAGAATGCCCACCATCACCCGCAGAAACGGCAGCTTCCGCAGCCGCAGCGAGACGAACTGGAACACCAGGAAGAACACCACGATCGGCAGCAGCGCGAGCGTGACCTCCTTCATGTATTCCGGGAAGGCGTGCAGATAGTCCCTGCCCAGCGCGACGGTATTGGTGATGGCGGCGGCCGCCTCGCTCTGCGTCTGCGCGGGCTGCGTCTTGTAGATCGCGCCCAGCAGCAAAACCGACGCGATCGGCCCGATAGAGCACAGGCCGACGAGGCCGAACGAGTCCGCCTTCGCGTTCTCGTCGGAACGGATCGAGGCCACGCCGACGCCCAGCGCCATGATGAACGGCACGGTCATCGGCCCGGTCGTCACGCCGCCGGAATCGAACGCGACAGCCAGAATGCCCTGGTCGGACAAAAACGCCGCGAGGAACACCAGCGCGTAGAACACGATCAGCAGCAGCCGCAGCGAGATGCCGAACAGAATGCGCACCATGCAGAGCATCAGGAAGATCCCGACGCCCACCGAGACCGTCAGGATCAGGACGGTCTTATCGATCTCCGGCACGTTGGCCGCCAGCACCTGCAGATCCGGCTCCGCCACCGTGATGGCGACGCCCAGCAGAAAGCTGACCACCAAAATCAGCCACAGCTTGCGCGATTTGGTCAGCTTGGCGCCGATGTAATTGCCGATCTTGCTCATGGACATCTCCGCGCCCAGTGTAAACAGGCCCATGCCGAGGATCAGCAGCGCCGTCGCCAGGACGAAGGAAAGTATCAGGCCCGTATCGACCGGCACGAGCACAAAGCAGATGGCCAGCACGATCAGGCTGATCGGCAGCACGGAGGCCGCGGCCTCCTTTAATTTTTCCAGTAGTTCCTGTCTGCGGTACAAAGCCTCACTCCTTTGCTTTTTTGCTTTTCAAGAATTATTCTTATTTTAGCAGAAAAACGCCGTTCTGACCAGAGCGGAAATGTAAAAAGGCTGTTAATTTTATGGACGGGCCGCGGCATATTCCGCGTCTGTGTATTTTTATGCATTTTCACCAAAGAATCCGCCGCGCGCTTGACGCCCGAATGGAAAACCGATACAATATTACAGCTTATGCACGAACGCCCCGGCTGCATGCGCGGCCGGGGTGGATCTTTATGAAAAGAGAGAAGACATATGGAGAAGAAACCCGCGCGCGCGATCGCGCTGCTGCCCATCGGCGTGTTCCTGGTCCTGTACCTGGGGCTCGGCATCGTATTTGAATATGTGCTGAAGATCAAGATGGGCTTTTACAATATTCCCATCGTCGTGGCCTTCCTGGCCGCGATCCTCGTCGCCTGCCTGCAGAACCGGGCGCTGTCGTTCGACGAAAAGCTGGAGGTCATGGCCAAAGGCGTCGGCGATAAGAACATCATGACGATGATCCTCATCTTCCTGGCTGCGGGCGTGTTCGTCGGCGTCGTCGGCCGCAGCAGCGCCGAGTCGGTCGCGTATTTCATGCTCGCGCACATCCCGGCGCGGTTCGCCGTGGCGGTCCTGTTCGTGGTCTCGTGCTTTGTCTCGACGGCCATGGGCACCTCCTGCGGCACCATCACGCTGATCGTGCCCATCGCGGTCGCCGTGGCGCGGACGTCGGGCTTCAGCCTGCCGCTGTGCATCGGCTCGGTCATGGGCGGCGCGATGTTCGGCGACAACCTGTCGTTCATCTCCGACACGACCATCGCCGCCTGCAACACGCAGGGCTGCGAGATGAAGGATAAATTCCGCACGAATTTCCGCATCGCCCTACCTGCGGCGCTGGTGACACTGGCGCTGATCCTCGTGTTCTCGCTGCGCAGCGAGATCGGCGCGGTCGAGATCCCGGAATATCACCTGCTGCAGACGCTCCCGTACCTGCTGGTGCTCATCGGCGGCGTGGCGGGCATCAACGTGTTCGTCGTGCTGCTGACCGGCATCTTCTCCGGCGCAGTCATCATGCTCGCCACCGGCGCGACGCATCCGACCGAGCTGCTCGGCAATATGGGCTCCGGCGCGTCCGGCATGTTTGAGACGATCATGGTCACGATCCTCGTCTCCGCCATGTGCGGCCTGATCCGCGAATACGGCGGGTTTGAGGCGCTGCTGGGCTTCATCAAGCGCATTTTCCACGGGCAGCGGGGCGGCCAGCTCGGCATCGGCCTGCTCGTCGGCGCGATGGACATCGCCACGGCCAACAATACTGTCGCCATCGTCATGGCCGGCCCCATCGCAAAGCAGATGAGCGAGGAATACGGCATCTCCGGCAAAAAGAGCGCGTCGCTGCTCGATACCTTCTCGTGCATCTTCCAGGGCATCATCCCCTACGGCGCGCAGATGCTGCTGGCCATCTCCGCCTGCGCAGAGCTCGGCGAGACCCTGACCGCCTTCGAGATCATCCCCTGCCTGTTCTACCCCTACCTCCTGCTCATCAGCTCCCTGGTGTTCATCTTCCTCATCCCGGAGAAAAAATAAAAAACTCGTCCCGGCTCCCCTCGGAGCCGGGACGGTCGTTTTTATAAAAGCAAAAGCGGCGATGCAACGCATCGCCGCTTCTGGCGCGGAAGGAGAGATTTGAACTCTCGCGCGCTTTTTAGACGCCTACTCCCTTAGCAGGGGAGCCCCTTCGGCCACTTGGGTACTTCCGCAGGTCGGTCAGGCCGGTATGAAGGAAAGAAAATGGCGGAGAGAGTGGGATTCGAACCCACGGCACATTGCTGTGTCACTGGTTTTCAAGACCAGCTCCTTAAACCGCTCGGACATCTCTCCGAATGCCAGCCTCCAAAGCCGAGAATTATATTATCATATCGATCCCGGTTTGTCAATTCCTTTTGGCGGAAACTGTGAATATTTCATGAAGAAACCTTGATGTTCCCGTAGGAAAGTGCTATACTATTGGAACGAAAATTGTTTACTGGAAGGTGTTTTTGCATGACAAAAATTGATATTTATTCCGGTTTTCTCGGCGCCGGCAAGACGACGCTCATCAAGAAAATGATCAAGGAAGCCTACCACGGCCAGAAGCTGGTGCTGATCGAGAATGAATTCGGCGAGATCGGCATCGACGGCGGCTTTCTGCAGGAGGCCGGGATCCAGATCACGGAGATGAACTCCGGCTGCATCTGCTGCTCGCTGGTCGGCGATTTCGGCCGCGCGCTCAAAAAGGTCATCGCTGAATATGCGCCGGACCGCATCCTGATCGAGCCGTCGGGCGTCGGCAAGCTGTCGGACGTCATCGGCGCCGTGCGCAAGGTCACGTCGGACGACGTGCAGCTGGGCAACTTTGTGACTGTGGCGGATGCGACGAAGTGCAAGATGTATATGAAGAACTTCGGCGAGTTCTACAACAACCAGATCGAGACGGCCAACACCATCATCCTCAGCCGCACTGACGGCATGAAGGAAGAAAAGCTCGACCAGTGCGTCGCCATGATCCGCGAGCACAACAAGGACGCCGTGATCGTCACGACGCCGTGGCCGGAGCTCACCGGCGAGCAGCTGATGGAGGCCATGGAGCAGCGCAGCACCATCGCCGTCGAGCTTGCGAAGCTCGAGGAAGAAGCGCATCACCATCATCATGACCATGATGACGATGACGACGAGGAATGCGACGATCCGGAGTGCAGCTGCCATCACCATCACCACGACGATGATGACGAGGATGAGCACGAGCATCATCACCATCACCACGATCATGACGACGATGACGACGAGCACGAGCACCATCATCACCACCACGACCATGACGACGATGACGAGTGCGACGATCCGGACTGCAGCTGCCATCATCACCATGACGATGACGACGAGGACGAACACGAGCATCACCACCATCATCACCATCACCACGGCCATGACGCCGACGAGGTCTTCATCAGCTGGGGCGAGGAGACGCACAAGAAGTTCACCAAGGCTGAGATCGAGCACATCCTGCAGGCGCTGGAGGATGCGGAGACCTACGGCATCATCCTGCGGGCCAAGGGCTATGTGGCCAACGCCGAGGGTGAGAAGTGGATCCACTTCGACTACGTGCCCGGCGAGCCTGACATCCGTGACGGCGGCGCAATGGTCACCGGCCGCATCTGCGTCATCGGCTCGAAGCTGAATGAGGAAGCCGTCGCGAAGCTCTTCGGCGTAGAAAAGCAGTAAGGAGAATCCGACATGGCTATGCCCGATATCCCCATGTACGTCTTCACGGGCTTTCTGGAGTCCGGCAAGACGAAATTCATCCAGGAGACGCTCGAGGACGAGCGCTTCAACACCGGCGAGCGGACGCTGCTGCTGGTCTTTGAGGAGGGCGAGGAGGAATACGACGTATCCACTTACCCGCATAAGGAGGTCTATGAGCAGGTCCTGGACTACGACGAGCTGAACCCGGAGATGCTGACCGGGCTGCAGAAGAAATACAACGCCGAGCGCGTGGTCGTTGAGCTCAACGGCATGCATCTGGCCTCGGATTTCTATCTCAAGACGCCCGACCACTGGAAGATCGCGCAGGAGGTCATGTTTGCCGACGCGACGACCTTCCTCAGCTACAACGCCAACATGCGCCAGCTCGTCGTGGACAAGCTGGCCGGGGCGGAGATGCTGGTCCTCAACCGCATGACGCCCGGCGCGGACGTCACGCCCTACCACAAGATCGCCCGGGCCGTCAACCGCCGGATCGAGATCCTCTACGAGTACACCGACGGCTCGACCCACTATGACGACATCGAGGATCCCCTGCCGTTCGACCTGAACGCCCCGGTCGTGGAGGTCAAGGACGAGGATTATGCCCTGTTCTACCGCGATATCACCGAGGAGCCCAAGAAATACGCCGGCAAGACCGTGAAATTCAAGGGACAGGTGGCGCGGCTGCGCCGGGAAAAGGACGGCATGTTCGCCCCCGGCCGGTTTGTGATGACCTGCTGCGAGGCGGATATCACGTTCATGGGCCTGCCGTGCCGGTTTGCCGGGGCTTCCGGGCTGGCGGCGCGCAGCTGGGTCTGGGTCACGGCGACCGTCGAGGTCAAGTACCATTCGCTCTACAAGGGCGTGGGTCCCATCCTCACCGCCGTCAACGTTCAGCCCGCCGAACCCGCCGAGCAGAGCGTCGCGACCTTCTGAGCTTTCCAGAATACAAAACCGCCATGGCAGCAGTCAGCTGCCATGGCGGTTTTCGTCTGTAAGGCCGCGCATAGAAAACCCCGCCCTGCCGGCATGGGGACAGGACGGGGCTTCCGGTATGGAGGGGGAGCGCTCATTTCCCGAAAAGGGAGAATCGCTTTTTTTCATAGGGCTCGCTCGCGGCGCTCTGGACCTCATAGCCGGTCGCGTGGACCGCGGCCTTGACGGCTTCGACGTCCAGCGGCTCGTCTGTGATGACGACCGCTTCGCCCCTGGTGTGCGACGAGGAGACCTTTTTGACGGGGACTGCCTTGCGGATGGTGTCATTGATGTGCGATTCGCACATGCCGCACATCATGCCGTCGATCTTCAGCGTGGTTTTATACATAAGAAAGACCTCTCATTCATGATGATGGCAGCAGCCCGCGTTTGCGCAGTGTGCGCAGCCAGCGCCGCAGGTGCTTTTGCCCTGCTTTTTCTGCCGGATCAGATAGATCACGATTGCGGCAACGATCGCCAGCAGAACTGCCGAGATCACGATCGTGCCAAGATTCTCTGCGAGCCAGGCAAACATGAAGATCACTCCTTGATAAGCTCGTTTGCGGGGGAGGAGGCAAGACCGCAGGATCTGCGGTCTTGCCTGAAATGGATTGCGGAATATTACTTGATCTTTGCGGTCAGCTTGGTAGCCTCCTTATAGGGCTTGACAAGCATGTAGACGATGAAGGCGAGCAGAACGACGCCGACGATCACGCCGAGGACGTTGCCGTTGCCGGTGAACAGAGCGCCGAACTGGTTGACCATGAGGGCGATCGCATAGGCGAAGCCGCACTGATAGCCGATGGCGAACCAGGTCCACTTCTGGCTGTTCATCTCACGCTTGATGGCGCCGATGGCCGCGAAGCACGGAGCGCACAGGAGGTTGAAGACCAGGAAGGAGTAGCCGGTAATGCCATTGAACGCGGTAGCAAGGTTCTGATAGACCGTGCCGTCGCCGCCGCCATAGAGGATGCCGAGCGTGCCGACGATGTTCTCCTTGGCAACGAGGCCGGTGATGGAGGCGACTGCCGCCTGCCAGTTGCCCCAGCCGAGGGGCTTGAAGATCCAGGCGAGGACGCCGCCAATGGCAGCAAGGATGGAGTAGTCGATCT
>CDYU01046787.1_pt1 | contig 11269 bp, 7 predicted proteins | sample 480701 | NCBI WGS metagenome assembly CDYU01 (sample SAMEA3182105, study PRJEB8094) | gut metagenome | biome: human; feature: gut; material: Stool; isolation source: human stools | place: Canada | collected 2013-02-26 | reverse complement strand
TTCGTTGGCCTTTCGCTGATTTCCTGTTGTTTTTTGCTGATTTTCTATTGTTTTTTGCTGATTTTCTGTCGTTTTTTCGATGGATTTTCGCTGTTTTTGCCGATTGCGACGTTTCCGCAGGTTTCCCGCGTTCGTCCGCATGCGAGGGGTAGGCTGGAGGCATGCCTCGGGAATCGAAGAAGGCGCGGATCGCGCGCATGCATCAGGAATACGAGCAGTTGTGCGTGGAGATTCCCGATCCGAAATGCGCGTTGAACTTCAATTCTCCTTTCGAACTGCTGGTGGCTACGGTGTTGAGCGCGCAGACCACCGACAAGCGCGTGAACATGGTCACGCCGGAACTGTTCGGCGAATATCCCGGTCCGGCGGAGCTTGCCGCCGCGAATCCCGAGCACGTCGAGGACATCATCCGCACCATCGGCTTCTTCCGTACGAAAGCGCGCAACATCATCGGGCTGTCGCATGAGTTGTGCGTGCGATTCGGGGGCGAGGTGCCAGCCGATATGGCTTCGCTGGTCAGTCTGCCGGGCGTGGGCCGCAAAACCGCGAACGTGGTGTTGGGCAACGCGTTCGGCGTGCCCGGTTTTCCTGTGGACACGCATGTGATTCGTGTGACTGGGCGATTGCGGTGGCGGTCCGACTGGGCGAGCCCCTCCCCTGACCCGGTGGCCATCGAACGTGAGGTCACCGCCTGCTTCCCTCCCGAAGAATGGACCGATCTGTCTCACCGTTTGATATTGCATGGCCGCGCCATCTGCCATGCGCGAAAACCGGATTGCGCCGACTGCCCCCTCAACGACACGTGTCCGAGCGCGTTCGCCGCGTGATTCCGACGCATGCCAGCCGCCGCGCCGGCACTCCGTCGAATCGCACCCGGCCATCGGGCGTGTAGCATGCGTCAACTAGACTCGGGTGCATGGATGAAAACGGGCGGAAACGTAATCTGAAAGCCGAGGCGACGCGCTGGCTGATCTTCTTCGGCGTCGCGATCGTGCTCAGTGTGCTGCTGTGGCTGGGACTGTCGCTGACAGGCCGCAAGAATCCCATCACATCCTTCGGCACGCTCGTCTCCGACTCGTCGGTGACCGTCGGCATCGAAGGCAATGCGCCGAAATCGCTTGACATCCGCACCGAACAAGGCACCGCCGTGGAGCAAGCGCTGCTCGGCAACGTATACGAAACGCTGGTGTCACGCAGCGAAACCAACAAACTGCAGCCGGGAATCGCCAGCTCCTGGCAGGCTTCCGACGACGGTCTCACGTACACGTTCACGTTGAACGGCGGCATGACGTTCGCCAATGGGCACAAACTCGACTCGTCCGACGTGGTCTGGTCGCTGCAGAACGCCGTCAACAACCATTACGTGGGAGCCGACCAGCTTGGTGATCTGAAGGAAATCACCAATCCCAATGCGAATACGGTGGTCATCACGCTCGCCAAGCCGAATCCGCGGCTGTTGCGCGCGCTGGCCGGCCGTGCAGGCGTCGTGTACGACGCGGAAAGCAAAACCAACTATGCGAAATCGGCGGTCGGATCGGGACCATTCACCGTGTCAACCGCGGACCAATCGCAAATCGCGCTGCAACGCAACGACTCGTATTGGGGCAAAAAAGCCGCATCATCGCAAGTGACGCTCTACTACTACGCCAACGAGGAATCCATGGCCGATGCCATGAAAGCCGGCAAAATCAGCATGGCGCTGCCGCTGAGCGCTTCAACCGCCTCGGAACTGGGCAAAACCAACGGTATTACCGCGGACAGCGGCATCAGCTTCGACAAGGTGATGCTCGCGTTCAACAACGACAACAACAGCCCCTTCTCCGACGAGCAGATCCGCAAGATGACGCGATACGCCATCGATGCGAAGACCATCGCCAAGAACGCGCCCGACGCGTACGCGCCGCTAGGAGGGCCGATCAGCCCGCTGGAAGACGGGTATGAGGACCTGAGCGGACTGTACCTCTACAACCTCGAACAGGGGCAACGGATGCGCACGTATTTCGGAGTGAACTACATCGCGCCAATCGACATTCTGGTGCCGAAGGAATACGAAAGCATCGGCAACGACGTGAAAACCGCCATCGAAAACCTCAACATCAACACCAATCTGGAAGTGCTCGATTCCGCCGCGGACGTGACGGAACGCATGAACGCCGGCACCTATAACATCGCGCTGACCACCATGAGCGACGAAGGTGACGCAAGCGTCTTCGATAACGGCCAGTCCGTGTTCCATTTCGAGAACGGCGACGCGCAGCAGGCTTACGCCAATGCCATGGCCGCGACCAACGACAACGATTATCAGGCCCGCATGCGCGATTACGCGCGCGCCGTCAGCGAGAACGCGGCCAGCGACTGGCTGTACACGCGCAAGAACTTCCTTGCCGTTTCCGATGGGCTGCAGGGGTATCCGAAGAATCTGACCGACCGTCTGCTGCCGTTGAACAGATTGACGCTGCACTGATTTTTCCACGGTTTTTTATGTGGATTTTCCGCGATTTGCCTGCGATTCCGGCATTCGGTTCGATAGGCGCTGATACGACGGCAGTTGTCACATTCGCTTTCTAGACTAGCGACTATGACTGAAAGCCAAGATAACACCATCAACGCGAACCTCACGCCGCTGCCCGACAGGGTCGGCGTGGACGGTCTCGAAGACAAGTGGCGTGGCGTCTGGGACGAGAGCGGAGTCTACAAGTTCCAGGGCACCCGCGACCGTAAGGCCGTCTATTCCATCGATACCCCGCCGCCCACCGTTTCGGGCCACCTGCACGTCGGCCACGTGTTCTCCTACACGCACACCGATGTGATCGCACGTTTCAAGCGCATGAACGGCTACGACGTGTTCTACCCGATGGGCTGGGACGACAACGGCCTGCCGACCGAACGCCGTGTGCAGAACTATTACGGCGTGCGCGTGGACACTTCCCTGAAGTACGATCCGAATTTCGTGCCGCCGTTCGAAGGCACCGATGGCAAGAAGATCGACGCCAAGGACCAGGTGCCGATCTCCCGTAAGAACTTCATCGAACTGTGTGAAAAGCTCACCGCCCAGGACGAGAAGCAGTTCGAGGCGCTGTGGCGCTCCCTCGGCCTGTCCATCGACTGGTCGCAGACCTACCACACCATCGGCGAGCATCCGCAGCGCGTGGCCCAGAAAGCGTTCCTGCGCAACCTGGCTCGCGGAGAGGCGTATCAGAAGGACGCCCCGGGCCTGTGGGACGTGACGTTCCAGACCGCAGTGGCGCAGGCCGAACTGGAATCGCGCGAATACCCGGGCTTCTACCACAAGTTGGCCTTCCGTTTCGAAGACGGCACCCCGATCTACATCGAGACCACCCGTCCGGAACTGCTGGCCGCCTGCGGCGCGCTGATCGCGCATCCGGACGACGAGCGTTACAAGCAGTATTTCGGCCAGTACGTCTACTCCCCGCTGTTCCATGTGAAGGTGCCGATTCTGGCGCATAAGGCGGCGGAAATGGACAAGGGCGCCGGCATCGCCATGTGCTGTACGTTCGGCGACGTGACCGACGTCGAATGGTGGCGCGATCTGAACCTGCCGCTGCGTTCCATCATCCAGCGCAACGGGCGCATCGTCATGGACACCCCGGATTGGATCGAAGACGAGGAAGGCAAGCGTATCTTCCAGGAGACCGCGGGCAAGACCACGTTCTCCGCACGTAAGGTCATCGTCGACGAGCTGCGCGCTGCCGGCGATCTGGACGGCGAGCCGACCCCGACCAAGCGTATGACGAACTTCTACGAGAAGGGCGACAAGCCGCTCGAAATCGTCACCTCCCGCCAGTGGTACCTGAAGAACGGCGGCACCGACGAGAAGCTGAACGCCGAGCTCATCGCGCGCGGCAAGGAGCTGAACTTCCACCCCGATTTCATGCGCGTGCGCTACGAGAACTGGGTGCACGGCCTCAACGGCGACTGGCTGATCTCCCGCCAGCGCTTCTTCGGCGTTCCGTTCCCGCTGTGGTACCCGGTGAAGGAGGATGGCACCCCGGATTACGACCATCCGATCACCCCGAGCGAGGACCGTCTGCCGATCGACCCGACCGACGATGTGCCGGAAGGCTATACCGAGGACCAGCGTGACGTGCCGGGTGGCTTCACCGCCGAGCCGGACATCATGGATACCTGGGCGACTTCCTCCCTCACTCCGCAGATCGTGACCCGCTGGGAGGAGCCGGGCGAGGAGAACCAGGCGATCTTCAATGCCACGTTCCCGATGGATCTACGTCCGCAGGGTCAGGACATCATTCGTACTTGGCTGTTCTCCACCATGGATCGCGCGCATCTCGAGAACAAGTGCCTGCCGTGGTCCAACACCACGCTGTCGGGCTGGATCCTCGATCCGGATCACAAGAAGATGTCGAAGTCCAAGGGCAACGTGGTCGTGCCGGACAAGCCGATCAAGCAGTTCGGCGCCGACGCGGTGCGTTACTGGGCCGCCGCCGCCCGTCTGGGTCTGGATGCCACGTACGACGAGGGTCAGATGAAGATCGGCCGCCGTCTTGCCATCAAGCTGCTCAACGCCACCAAGTTCGCTCTGGCCATCGGACGTGAGGACGAGAACCACCATGTGGGAGCCCCTGCGACCGCCACTTGGAATCCGGCTGATGTGACCGAGCCGCTGGACCGCGCTGCGATGGCCAAGATGGCTGACGTGGTGCGCGAGGCCACCGAGAACCTCAACAACTACGAGCATTCCAAGGCTTTGGAAGTCATCGAGAACTACTTCTGGCAGTTCTGCGACGATTACATCGAACTGGTCAAGAACCGCGCCTACGGCACCGCCGACTCCACCGGCAACGTGCCGAGCGAGGCCGCGGTGAGGTCCGCCCGCACCACGCTGGGCCTGGGTCTTGATGCGTTCGCGCGCCTGCTGGCCCCGTACCTGCCGTATGCCACCGAAGAGGTGTGGAGCTGGATGCATGAGGGCGAGGGCTCCGTGCACCGCGCCGCATGGCCTGTGGCCGACGTGTACGCGGCCGCCGCCGGCGACGCATCCGCCGATCTGCTTGCTCATGCCGGTGAGGCTCTGGCCGCGCTGCGTGGCATCAAGTCGAAGGCCAAGGTTTCGATGAAGACCCCGATCTTGTCTGTGACGCTTGCCGTTGCCGACGATGTGCGCGGGTCCATCGAGGCCGCGCTGGGCGATATCGCCGAAGCTGGTCGCGTGACCGGACCGATCGCCTTCACCGCACCGGCTGCCGCCGAGGGTGAGGACGAGGCCGCCGATGTGACGGTCGCCGAAAGCGAGCTAGGCGAACCGCCGGCCAAGAAACCGAAGAAGTGAGTCTCTGAGGTGAGCCGCCAGCGGCTTTTGTAGCGCAGCCGCTCACTTCACCCACATACGAGGGGCCTTTCCTTTGCATGAAGGAGAGGCCCCTCGTATATCCCGTCACTGTCTGCAACTAACCGTGCCCCCTTTTGCTCATATTCAGTCAAAATCGCGGGAAAAATGCTTTCGTGAGCGAAAAGGGGTATAAATCGCAGGCAAAACGGTCGAAATCATATCCCCTTTTGCTCACGTCCGTGCAGAATCGCCCTAAATCGCAAGACGTGCGCGCATAGAACCGTCCTTATCCCGTTCTCGGCTGTTCTCAGCGTACATTCCTGCCCCTGCGCACAAACCCGTACGCGAAAAAATGGTTTTTATGGGCGTAATCTCAACGAATGCACAAGCGAAGGCGGAAATCGCAATCAAAAACCCCGAAACGCACCACGTAAGCGACGGAGCACTATCGGATTTAGCGCATCGCACAAACCGCGTGCTCTACAGCACCGGAACGGACAGGAGGTACTGCGGGCCAGCGGACGAATTTCCGGAACCGTTCCCACCCAATCCAGCCTGCAGCGCATCGTCGAAAACTTCCGCAGCGGCGGCCAATTCGACCGTCTCGTCAATCAAATCGCCATTATCCGGCGTGAAACCGGTTTTCGCCAAGCCATAGCCGGTAATTAGTAGCGAGCTGGCGGACGAATCCGCCGAACCGTCGGACGAATCGCCACCGCTGTTCTTCGAAGAGCCGTCCACTCCCCCGACTTTCGCCACATTCTTCGACGTGGTGTCCGCTGCGGCGCCGAACGACGGGCGTAGTCCGCCCGCGTAGCTCATCACATCATCCATGCTGATGGCGTTCTTGTCATCGACCAAGCTGGTCGAATCGGCGGTGTTGTTCTTCGCCTGCGCGCGTTCGGCCTTGCGTTGCGCACGGGACCGCCGTTTCTCGGCTTTCGCGCACAACGATTGGCTGGCGGAGGCGGAACGCAACGTGTCCAGCACAGAAGCGTCATCGGCAGCGCCCGATTCGGACGTGTCGTCATCCGAATCCAGCTGGTCGGCGAATCGCAGCACGATCTGGTGGAATGCGCTGGCCTGTCCGGTGTGCTCGCTGGCGTCCGCCAACGCGGTCATCGCCGCGGACACCTTGTCGGACGCGGTTTTGAGCTTCTCATTGTCTTTGATGCCGGCACGCACGTCGGCGATCGCCTGGGTTTCGTAGCTGCCAGCCGTGCCTGCGGTGGCGCCCAGTTCCTTAAGCCGAGCCGTGTATGCGTCGGTGAAATCCATCGAATACGGGATCATGGCCGCGGACAGCTGCGATTGGCCGGCACTGTAGTCTTTGGAGCCGCGCTGTTGTTCCTCACCGGCGCGCTTGGTGAGCTCGTTCACCAAGCCGGATGTGCCACGCTGTTCGATGGTGCGAATCACCTCGTCGACGGCGTCGGCCGCGCCGATATGCCGGTATGCGGCGCTCACGTCGTTGACGGCGTTGGCCAGGTCTGCCACGGATTTAGCTACGGAGGTATCGCCGTTCAGTTCGGACGCGGTGCCGAGAATGGCGGGAAGCTGTGTGGCGTTGCCGATCGAACCGGACAGATGCGTGGTGTATGAGCCCACGTACGCGTCGATGTAGCCGTCGAACGCCTGATCGTGCGCTTTGGAACGTACGGCGATGGTCTGTTTGGCAAGCGCTTTCTCGTTGTCTCTGAGCTGTTCCAGTTGGGCGATGAGCTTGCGGTTGCGTTGCGAGCCGACGTTGGTCAGACCGTCCACCAAGGTGGTTGCGCGCTTGGTCAGGTCAGGCAGTGATTGCTGAACGTTGCCTTCCACCGCGGCGATGGACAGTGAGCTCATGGTGAAGTGCTTCGCCGTCACGTAGGCGTTGAAGGTCAGGTCCTCGCCCGGTTTGCCGACCGCAGCCACCAGGGTCGAGGTGTTGTCGGATGAGACGAGCACGCCGTCATCGGCGGTCACGTCACTGCCGACGCGTCCGGGAATGGTGAAGGCGACGATTGGCGTCAGATTGGCGGTCACGTCGGGTTTCGTGGCATGCAGGGCGATGCGTATGCCGATCATGCCGGAAGCGCCGGAAACGTCGGAAACGCTTACGTCGGGCCCGTTGAGGGTGAAGGAGGCGGATATTTTCCACGGCAATGCGACAACGCCTTTGGGAACGCGTTTCGACGTGGAGGATCCGCTGTTGGTCAGGAAAAGGCGGCCTGGTTTGTCGATGGAGGTGTAGGCGCTCATCACGTCATCATGCGATGCATCGGCCGCGTACTGCCCATTCTGTTGCAAGGCCGATATCGCGTCGTTCACGCCGACTGCCGCGACGGGAGCGGCGGTGATGACGGCGACCGCGATCGCCGCGGCAAGCGGGCGTCGGGCACCGGATGGACGGTTCGCGGTGGCGTGGCGCATGCCGGACCTCTCAATCGCAATCGAAACAACTTCCCAAGGCATTTAATGTAGTGCCCGGCATGCCCGTCGGCAATGGACGTTCGCGCGGGGCGCGCGGAAAACGGACGGCTCAGGCGAAAACGTCGAGTACGCCCGGGTCTCCCCCGTTTTCGACGATGCGCTTGTGGCGGCGCTTGGCCTCGGTCACCACGAATTCGCGGTACATTTCGGCGATTTCCGGATCCAGTCCGGCTTCGTCGGCAATGCGATGCAGACGCTCGATCTGGGCATGTTCACGCTGGTAATCGGCCGGCGCGAAGCCCGCACGCGCCTTGAGCACACCCACCTGCGACGTGTATTTGAACCGTTCCGCCAGCAGCGAGACGATGGCGGTGTCGACGTTGTCTATCGATTGGCGCAGCGAGGCGATTTTAGCCACCACATCGGCCACTTCGGGGTTGTTCTGCGCGGTGCGCGCGTCGATGATGGTTTCGGATTCGGTTTCTTCTTCTGGCCGAAGCCAGTCATGTTCGCTGTCGCTCATGGGTATAAGCCTACCGCGCACCCTACCGCGACATCTGCCGAACAGCGGTCACTTCGCGAAGTAACGCTGCAGCACGACGGTGGTTTCGGTGCTGACCGACACCGTGCGATGGATGAGGTTCAACAGCTCTTCGAGCTTGCTGGGCGATTCGACGCGAACGGTGAGCATGAAGCTGGGCGAACCGGCGACGGAATCGCAGGACATGATGCCGTCGATGTTTTTGAGCTTGTCTGGAATCTCGGCTTCCTGGGAGTAATCGATGGGCGTGACCGCGATGTAGGCGTTCACCGCAAGGCCGCGGCGCTCGTCGTCGATAACCGCCTTGTAGCCGCGGATCACGCCGCGACGCTCAAGCTTCTGCACGCGCGACTGCACGGCGGACACGGACAGGCCTGTCGCCTCGGAAAGGTGGGACAGCGTGGCTCGGCCATCCTTTTCAAGCATGTCGAGGATTACGCCATCGGTCGCGTCGAGCTGGCTCGCAACCGTACGTGCGTCTACCGGACCATTGTCACTGTTGGTCATTCATACCCCTTTTCCAACAATCCACTGCACCGGCCGCAATCGACCGTCCCCACTGCAGTTCCATGTTCTTTTTCTTCCTTACCATACCCACTACCGCGCACATACCGTCGCGGAATCGCCGCAGTTTATCCGGACGGCGCAACGCTGTCATGAAATATCTTTTGTTTTATTTAGCTCATACCCCCATATCGACCATATATATTTTCCCCATTTATCTTTTCTCGTCGTATTTTTACCTATTTTTTAATTGACAACGTTGTCCAAAAATGGTCAATTTCACGAAATTCGTCGAAACGTACGCATAGGAAAGGGGCTACACGGCGATTGCCATGCAGCCCCTCAAACCTTCAGATTCGCTTGCAGCCGACGACTCAGTTGCCGTTGGTGGCGTTGCCGCTCTGCTGGATGAGCGACGCCATGAAATCGCGGTTGGTCGCTGTCTTCTTCAGGCGTGGCACAAGCGTCTGGTAGGCCTGTTCCGGCTCGAGGCCGCCCAGCAGGCGACGCAGACGGTAGATGATCGGCAGTTCCTGCGGATCGGTGATGAGCTCCTCGCGGCGGGTGCCGGAGGCGTTCACGTCGATGGCCGGGAACAGGCGCTTGTCGGCGAGCTCACGGCTCAGGCGCAGTTCCATGTTGCCGGTGCCCTTGAATTCCTCGAAGATCACCTCGTCCATCTTGGAACCGGTTTCCACCAGCGCGGAGGAGATGATGGTCAGGGAGCCGCCGTTTTCGATGTTGCGGGCGGCGCCGAAGAACTTCTTCGGCGGGTACAGCGCCTGCGCGTCCACACCACCGGACAGGATGCGGCCGGAGGCCGGCGCGGCGATGTTGTAGGCGCGGGCCAGACGGGTCATGGAGTCGAGCAGCACCACCACGTCCTGGCCGAGCTCCACGAGACGCTTGGCGCGTTCGATGGCCAGTTCGGCGACGGTGGTGTGGTCGGAGGCCGGACGGTCGAAGGTGGAGGAGATGACCTCGCCCTGCACCGTGCGTTCCATGTCGGTGACCTCTTCCGGACGTTCGTCCACGAGGACGACCATCAGGTGGACTTCCGGATTGTTGGTGGCGATCGCGTTGGCGATGTTCTGCAGGGTGATGGTCTTGCCGGCCTTCGGCGGGGACACGATCAGGCCACGCTGGCCCTTGCCGATCGGCGCCACGATGTCGATGAGGCGGCCGGTGAGCTTGTTCGGCGTGGTCTCCTGCTTCAGGCGTTCCTGCGGATACAGCGGGGTGAGCTTGCTGAACTGCGGACGATGCTGCGCTTCCTCGACGCTCATGCCGTTGATGGAGTCGATGGACTGCAGCGGCACGAACTTCTGACGCTGGTTGCGACGTTCGCCTTCACGCGGGGCGCGGATGGAGCCGTGCACGGCGTCGCCCTTGCGCAGGCCGTACTTCTTGACCTGGCCCATGGAGACATACACGTCGTTCGGTCCCGGCAGGTAGCCGGACGTACGCACGAACGCGTAGGAGTCGAGCACGTCGACGATGCCGGCGACCGGCACGAGGTCTTCCTTCGGCTCGTCGCGATGCTGGTCGCGGTCGGCGCGATCCATACGATCGTTGCGCTGGTCGCGGTCGGCGTTGCGGTCCATGCGGTCGGCGCGATCGTTACGGTCGTTGCGATCATTGCGATCGCCCCTGCCGCGACGCTCGTCACGCTCGTCGTAATCGCGGTCACGGCCACGCATACGGCGGCCACGGCGATCGTTGCGTCCACGGCTGTGACGGTATTCGTTGTCTTCGGTCTCGTCGCGACGCTTATCATCGTCGGCATCTTCCTGCGACGGCAGCGTGGCGAGGATGTCATCAAGGTCGCGCACGACGTCTTCGCTCTTCGGCCCGTCCGCCACGCGACGGCGGCGACGCGGCTCGAAATCGTCCCTACGGTCGTCATCACGACGGCGACGGCGGTCATCCTGCTTCGGAGCGGCATCGTCAAGGCCCAGTTCGGCGAGCAGGTCGGCGCCGGCTTCGGCGTCACGATGGCGACGACGCTTCGGCGCTTCATCGTTCGGCTTCAACGCGTCCACCGCTGCCACGGCATCCGCGACTTCGGAGGATTCCGCGGACTTGGCCTGCTTGGCACGGATGGGGCGTTCCTCCTGCTTGGCTTCATCGGCCTTCTTGTCCTTTGCCGATTTGACCTCAGCGTCTGCGGCGGGAGCGGACTTTGGCGCGCGCACGGTGACGCCGGCCGGAGCCTGGCCGCCGGAACGGGCGGCTTGAAGTGTTGCGATCAGTTCGGTCTTGCGCATGGTGGAGACACCACGAAGTCCCATCTGCTTGGCGAGCTCCTTGAGCTCGGGCAGTTTCATATCATCGAGATTAGGGCTTGTTGCCACTGGTAGTTGCCTTTCCTTGGCTTCCACAGGCATGCGCCCGCGACAGCTGTAAAAAAGAATTGCGGAAAATTTCCGTCGAATGAAAAGTCCGCCGCGAAACATCGCGGTTTTCGAACTGTCCTAACCATACAACGCAACCCAGACCAACGC
>CDYU01000011.1_pt1 | contig 11483 bp, 13 predicted proteins | sample 480701 | NCBI WGS metagenome assembly CDYU01 (sample SAMEA3182105, study PRJEB8094) | gut metagenome | biome: human; feature: gut; material: Stool; isolation source: human stools | place: Canada | collected 2013-02-26 | reverse complement strand
TATAGGCTTTAAGGGGATGTTGAAAGTGAAAAGGGCAATATCTTTATTAATGCTGTGCGCGGTTTTGGTATGTTGCTGCGGCTGTAATCGGAATCCTTTCGCTAAGCATCCATATTTATACGGAGATAGTGTATGGGTATGTGAGAACCCTAAAATAACTTATGTTGTAGAAATGAAATATGATGATGAACAGGAAATGGATATGCCGCAAACATATGCTGTGACAAATGTTGACGGAAAAGAAATTTTGTTTGATTTTGATTATTTATATGAGAACATAATTGCATATAAGGTCAGCGACAGTGATTCAAACGATTCCGAGGAAACAGAATTATTTCATGGCATAGGCAAATATTCAAAAACCAAATTCACAATAAAGGTTGATACCGAAACGGATAACCTTTTTGACGGTGAGTATGACGAATTGGTATTCGTTCGTCAGGAAGACGAACAGGCGGATTGATTTCAGCTGAACAAATGTACCGCAATGCGGCTGCGGTACATTTGTTTATAGGCTTTAAGGGGATGTTGAAAGTGAAAAGGGCAATATCTTTATTAATGCTGTGTGCGGTTTGGGCATGTTGCTGCGGCTGTAATCGGAATCTGTCAAATGACAGAAGCAAAAAAACCTCTGATAATATAATGAACAGTATTATTGAGTCTATCGAGGAAAAAGATATAGAAAAAATGCTTGGAATGTTTTCTGTTAAAGCAAAAAACGAAGCACAAAATATTGAAGAACAAACAAAAAAACTGTTTGAGAAATTCAATGATAATAATTTAAAGTTTGAAGAAAATGCCGGCCCTATTGTTTATGACAATACGGAGGGTGGCAATAAAAGCAAAAAAATTATTAATTGGTATAATGTGCGGGGGCAAAACGGGGAATATATAATTTTCTTTGTTTATTGGGCAGAGGATACTGCCGATAATGACAACATAGGTTTGTACACATTAAGAATAATACATGAAAAAGATTTTGAAGAACAGTTTACGGAACATGATGAAATGGAAATAGCAGGAATTTATTATAATCCGAGCGATAATTAATTATGTTTATTCGTCTTATAAATCAGTTTCGGCAAAGTAATGTACTGCAATGCGGCTGCGGTACAGTTGTTTATAGGCTTTAAGGGGATGTTGAAAATGAAAAAGGCAATATCTTTATTAATGCTGTGCGCGGTTTTGGTATGTTGCTGCGGCTGCAATTGGAATCCGTTTGTCGGCAAACGCCCACCTGATTACGGAGACAGTGTGTGGATATGTGAAGAACCTAAAATAACCTACACTGTTAAAATGAAATATGATGAAGAGCAAAAAATGGATATTCCGGAATCATATGCAGTGACATATATAGACGGTAACGAAGTGCTTTTGGCTTTTGGCTTTATAGGTAACGCTATAAGAGTTTATGAACTTAAAAGCATAGAGCCTAAGGATTATATAGGCGAGATTTTTTTAAATGGCACTTGCAAGTTTTCTGAAACAAAATTCACAGTAAAAGTTGACACGGAATTGGATAATCTCTTTGACGGTCGATATGATGAATTGGTATTTGTCAGACAGGAAGACGAACAGGCGAATTAATTTCAACTGAACAAACGTACCGCAATGCGGCTGCGGTACATTTGTCTACCGTACTTTGAGGGGATGCCGAAGGTGAAGCGCAAGTACATATTGTTTATATCCGCTGCGGTCTTGGCGGCTGCAGCCGCACTTGTATTTACATATTGGTTTTTGACCTTGAATCGAAGCTTTTCCTTGCCGCTGGCTTTTCCCGAGCCAAATGCGGAATGGCTCTCGGCGAAACCGAATATAAGGGTCTTTTCGGATGAGGAAGGCAATTTGTCCGGTGAATTTTATATTGATGATGCCGTCTTGAATTTGAGATTTTACTTAAGAGACGATTCCATATCGGTTTATCTTCCCGAATATGAAGATTACCTATTGTTCGGCAATTACTCAATTAAGAAAAACGGAGATATAATTATTAAGGATATTTCCTCCGACAGTGAATTTTGGGATTCCGATGTTGCGGAAATAGCATTGAAAACGCTCAAAAAGTGATTTTTTAATATCACAGAGGTGCTGAAAATGAAAACAAAAAAGAAAATTTTGCTTTCGGCGGTGCCGATAATTGCGGTTGCGGCAGTGCTTTTATCGCTAATGCTTCTTCGCGGCGGCAGGCTGGCAGTCGGCTCCGAAGTGCCTGCGGAAGTCCGCTTTGCCGATTCGGTATATACCTTAAGCTCCGATGATACGGAAGAATTAAGGGGCATTTTTGCCGGCAAAAGGCTGTATCGCGATAATCCGTCATGCGGCTTTGATGAAAACGCATCGGTTAAATTCGGCGACTCGCAAACCTTTTGCATTGCGAAGGATACCTGCCCGATAGTATATTGGAAGGAAAAGGACGAATATATAAAGCTCGGCGAAGACGAAAAAACGCAATTATACGATTTGTTGAAGCCTTTCGGCTTTTTGTTCCCGTGTGTTTAGTGTGAGTTGAAAGAGCGGTGATTGCTTTGCGTTTTGAGTGAATGTTGAAAATAAAAAAAGCGGATTGCCGCCGTTCGGGGGCAATCCGCTTCGCAGGCGATATTAAACCGCCTTTAATTATTAATAATAGGTTCGCATTCGGAGCCGGAATCTATTTCTTTCTCTTTGAATTCTGATATTTCTCGTTGATAAAGCTGCGTATCTCTTCAACATCGGCTTTCGGAAGATTGCGAAGAACGGTCAACAGATTTTCTTCGTTCTTGGTAGTCACAAACGCAGGACGCGCTGTGGGTATATAAACAGGCTCGTGCATTGCGGTCGGCGCTTTGTACGCGGCTTCCGCCGATTCGGTCTCGGCTTGCAGATCCATCGGATCGCGGAGCAAAACCGCAGGGTTAACGCCGAATACCTCGGCAATCGCCATAAGCTTATCTACACTGATATTGCCCTTGCGCTCCATCTGCGAATAGGTGCTGCATTTCATTCCGAGACGCTCAGCCGCTTCGGTCTGTGTGAGATTAGCCATTTTTCTGTATATCGCTACGCGTTGATTGATCGTGTAAGCCATTTTTTCATTTCCTTTCATTTTATACTTGACTTAGCCAAGATTAGTTGGTATAATCAATTGGTATGAGGCACGCTGAAGTGGCTCAGTTGGCAGAGCAGCTGATTCGTAATCAGCAGATCGTGGGTTCGAGTCCCATCTTCAGCTCCATTTTCGCAGCAATATTATTGCTGCGATTTTTTTGTGTGATTTATGCTATTATTATATATTTGCTGTCGAATAATGTCAAGCTATATTTTGTGAACAATCTGTGTATATTTTGATTTTTTTTGTGTTCCGGGCGGCAAAAATAGCGTTTTGATTACCGATTTTCTGTTTTTAGCGCCTGTTTCTCAAAAAAAGTTACCGGCAGGGCGGGCGGACGGCATAAAAAAGCCATGCTATTGCATATGCTCCCGTATTTTAACAAAGAATCATAATACGAACATAAGAGACGGGAAGCGGAGGTAAAACCGTAGAAAGAGGAATGCTTGCAGACTGAACAATTTAACAGTATCCGAAATATTTAAATTGTAAATGTGAACAAAGTTTTAAAAAAATTGCGTTTTTTGTTGACTTTGGGCGTATCGTGTGTTACGATTACAGTAATGAAAAGCTTAACAAAAGAATATTGATATTTGCCAATATAGGTTTGGATTAATGGCCCAAATGTTTCTACCGCACGCCTTGTAAGTTGCGACTATTGGTAAGGTCGGCTTTAGCTTTAATGCCGTCCTTAAAACCGTTTTGTATGTTTTATTGGCAAGCAGACTTTAATAGGTCTGTTTTTTATTTTTTATATAAGGAGCTCGCCCGATGAAAGCTTTAGAAGAAAAAATTCTAAAAGAGGGAAAGGTACTTCCCGGCAATATTTTGAAGGTGGGTTCTTTTTTAAATCATCAGATAGATGTTGATTTTATAATGGAGATGGGGCGCGAGGCCGCGCGGCTGTTTGAGGATGAGGGAATAACGAAAATTCTCACCATAGAAACCTCCGGAATAGCCATTGCGGTAGGTGCGGGCGCTGCGATGCATGTACCGGTCGTATTTGCGAAGAAGCATAAATCAAGCAATGTTTCGGGTGAAGTTTTAAGCACGGTGGTTCATTCCTATACACACGGAACGGATTACACCGTGGTTGTTGAAAAGGATTACATAAAGCCGGACGATAAAATATTATTGGTAGACGATTTCCTTGCGAACGGCAAGGCGCTTTTGGGACTTATTGATATAGCCGAGCAGGCGGGTGCCGAGGTGGTTGGAGCCTGCTGTGCCATTGAAAAGGGCTTCCAAAAGGGCGGAGATTCGCTCCGTGCGGACGGAATAAGGGTCGAGTCTCTCGCAATTATAGACAGCATGAGCGACGATTCAGTCACATTCCGCAGATAAATTCGGGATAATCGCGGTATTACCGCTTATCAAATAAATAATTTCTCGGAGGAAGAAGAATTATGAAGAAACTTACAGCTATGCTTCTCTGCCTCGCAATGCTTTTTGCTTTTGCAGGCTGCGGCAGCAAGGACACGGGCTCGGGCTCAAACGCAGGTACCGCCAAGAAGGGCGTCACAGAGGATGTGCTTCCGCGTCTTGACATTAAATCCGATGTTACCGTACCGGATGATTTCAAGATCGGTATGATTTGCCTTCACGACGAAAACTCAACCTATGACAACAACTTCATCCAGGCTCTTAAGTCTGTTCAGAAGGGTATGGGTCTTAAGGACGAGCAGGTTGTTATCGTTACCGGCATCGGCGAAGACAGCAAATGCTACGACGCCGCTGTTGACCTTGCCAAGAACAAGGGCTGCAAGGTTATATTCGCAGATTCCTTCGGTCATGAGTCCTTCATGAAGCAGGCTGCCAAGGAATTCCCGAATGTTCAGTTCTGCCACGCTACCGGCACATCCGGCAAAATTGCGGGCATCGCTAACTTCCACAATGCTTTTGCTTCCATTTACGAGGGCAGATATCTTGCGGGTATTGCTGCGGGAATGAAGCTGAACGAAATGATCAAAGCCGGCAAGATTAAGGCTGAAGAGGCTGTTATCGGCTATGTAGGCGCTTACACCTATGCTGAGGTTATCTCGGGCATGACCTCCTTTTTCCTCGGCGCACGCTCAGTTTGCGAATCGGCTACAATGAAGGTTCGCTACACCGGCTCCTGGTACGATCAGGGTAAGGAGCAGGAGGCTGCTACCGCTCTTATCGAAAAAGACAAGTGCGTGCTTATAAGCCAGCATGCCGACTCCCTCGGCGCTCCCACCGCTTGCGAGCTTGCGGGCGTTCCGAATGTTTCCTACAACGGCAGCACCTACTCTGCAGGCAAAAACACCTTTATAGTTTCATCCGCCATTAACTGGGCTCCCTACTTCCAGTACATCATTGAGTGCGCTGTTAAGGGACAGGCTATCGATTCCGACTGGTGCGGAGATATAGCTACCAACTCGGTTGTTATAAGCGGACTCAATCAGGGCGTTGTCGCAGAGGGCACCGAAGCAAAGCTTAAAGAAGCTATCGACGCCTTCAAGGCGGGAACTCTTAAGGTATTCGCTACCGATAAGTTCACCGTTGACGGCAAGAAGCTCGATCAGTATATGGCTGATATCGACGGCGACTTCAAGGGCGATACCAATGTAATTCATGACGGCTACTTCGATGAGTCCAACGCAAAGAGCTTCCGTTCCGCGCCTTATTTTGATATTATCATCGACGGAGTTACAAACCTTAATAAAGAGGTTTAATCGGCGTTTTAGACCTGACTATCCCACACAAGGGGAATATTTTCCCCTTGTGTATTTTGATTTTTAAAGCATACAGGGAGGATACTTGTGAACGCGCTTGAAATAAGAAATGTAACGAAACGCTTCGGTAAGGTGGTCGCTAACAAAGACATTAATCTTACGGTGGAAAAGGGCGAAATTCTTGCCGTGCTCGGTGAAAACGGATCGGGCAAGACGACGCTCATGAATATGATTGCAGGTATCTACCACCCGGATGAGGGCGAGATTCTTGTGAACGGCGAACGCGTTGTAATAAACTCGCCGAAGGATGCCTTTGACCTTAAGATAGGTATGATCCACCAGCATTTTAAGCTTGTGGATGTATTTGACGCTACCGAAAATATAGTTTTGGGGATCGACCGCGATAAACGCTTCAATCTTAAGGAAGCCGCAAAGCGCGTCGCCGATATTTCCGAGAAATACGGGTTTGATGTTGACCCGAAGAAGAAAATTTATCAGATGTCGGTTTCGGAAAAGCAGACCGTTGAAATAATCAAGGTGCTTTACCGCGGAGCGGATATACTGATACTTGACGAGCCGACTGCTGTGCTTACCCCACAGGAGACCGAAAAGCTCTTTGCGGTGCTGAAAAGAATGCGCAGCGACGGCAAATCCATTATAATAATCACGCACAAAATGCACGAGGTGCTCTCCGTTTCCGACCGCGTGGCGATTCTTCGCCGCGGCGAATACATAGATACGGTTATAACGAAGGAAACGAACGAAGCCGAGCTTACCGAAATGATGGTGGGCAAAAAGGTTTCTCTTAACATTGACAGAACAGAGCCGGAAAATACCGCGGACAGGCTTATGATAAAGGGACTTGACCTTTACAGCGAGGACGGTATTAAGGTCCTTGACGATATATCCTTCACTGCCAAAAGCGGTGAAATACTCGGAATTGCGGGCATAGCCGGAAGCGGACAGCGCGAGCTTTTGGAGGCAATAGCCGGTCTGCAGAGGGTTCACAGCGGTGAAATAATTTACAATAATCCGAAGACCGGAGCGGATGAAAACCTGCGTGACAAAACACCCATGCAGATTCGTGAGCTGGGAGTCCGCCTTTCGTTCGTCCCTGAGGACAGGCTCGGGATGGGCTTGGTAGGCAATATGGACATTGTGGATAATATGATGCTGCGCAGCTATCGCCGCGGGCGCTCGCTTTTCCTTAACCGCCAGTCGCCGAAAAAGCTTGCTGAGGATATTATAAACGATTTGGAGATTGCCACACCCGGCGCGAACACCCCTGTTCGCAGGCTTTCGGGCGGCAATGTTCAAAAGGTGCTTGTAGGGCGTGAGATTGCGTCATCTCCTACCGTGCTTATGGCAGCGTACCCTGTAAGAGGGCTTGATATAAACTCCTCTTATATGATATACAATCTTCTCAATCAACAGAAGAAAAACGGCGTTGCGGTCATATTCGTCGGCGAGGATCTGGATGTTTTAATTGAGCTTTGCGACCGCATTATAGTAGTAAATTCGGGCAGAGTTACCGGCATTGTGGACGCAAGAGAAACCACAAAGGAAGAGCTCGGACTTTTAATGACAAAATCGGGAGGTGCGGAAGATGGCAGGTGAAAAGAAGCTTAAGCGCGAGCCGTTTGCTTATATTTCCAAAAGAGACGGCGTTTCCCTTACCTATCGAATAACAGTAAGAGCCGCAGCAATCGTTTTGGCTCTTGTGGTTTGCGGCATTGTTACAAAGGTGCTTACAGGAGACAACCCGATCTCAATTTATCAGACAATTGTTCACGGTGCGGTCGGCAAGGGCAGACTGCTCGTTACAATTCACGATATTGCAATACTTCTCTGCATATCCCTTGCGGTAACGCCCGCGTTCCGTATGCGCTTTTGGAACACCGGCGCGGAGGGTCAGGTGCTCATAGGCTGTCTTGCCACCGCCGCATGTATGTTTTGGCTCGGCGGCAAGGTGCCGAACGGCGTGCTGATTCTTATTATGACGGTCGCCGCAATAGTTTCGGGCATGATTTGGGGCGTTATCCCGGCAATATTCAAGGCGCAGTGGAAAACCAACGAAACGCTTTTCACCCTTATGATGAACTACGTTGCAATTCAGCTTGTTGAATATTTCCTTAAAATAGCCGATAAAAGCGGCTCAAACGTTGTAGGACCCGACCTTTTATCCCACGGCTGGCTGCCCGATATTTTCGGGGTAAAGTATCTGCTTAACATTATAATAGTTGCGGTTATTACCGTTTTAATGCAGATATACCTGAAATACAGCAAACACGGCTACGAAATTTCGGTTGTGGGCGAGAGCGAAAACACCGCCCGCTATATCGGAATAAATGTCAAGAAGGTAATCATCCGCACAATGCTTGTGTCGGGCGCCATATGCGGTCTTGCGGGTCTCCTGCTTGTGGGCGGCTCTTCACACTCTATCGATTCAAATTTGGTAGGCGGCAGAGGCTTCACCGCCATAATGGTTTCATGGCTCGGCAAATTCAATCCGATCACAATGATTTTAACCACCCTGCTGCTCGTCTTCTTGGGGCGCGGCGCGGATGAGGTTACCTCTAAATTCGGTTTGAACGGCGATTTCTCCGATATTTTAACCGGAATAATCCTGTTCTTCATAATAGGCTGCGAATTCTTCATCAATTACAAAATCAACTTCAGCCGCCGTAAAAAGGAGGAGAAATAATGTTAACTGTCATTAACTTTATCCAGCGTGCTGTTTTGCAGGGCACACCTTTGCTTTACGGGGCTACCGGCGAAATCCTGACAGAGAAATCCGGCAACCTTAACCTCGGTATACCCGGCATTATGTATATCGGCGCAATATCGGGCGTTGTCGGCGGCTTTATGTACCAAACCTCAACCGATGAGGTAGTGCCTATAATAGCGGTTTTAATTCCGTTTTTGTGCTGCCTTTTGGGCTCGCTGCTCGTGTCGCTCCTTTATTGCTTCCTGACCGTAACACTCAGAGCAAATCAAAATGTTACGGGTCTTGCAATTACCACCTTCGGCGTGGGCTGCGGTAACTTCTTCGGCGGCTCGCTTATTAAGATCGTTAAAAGCGATGTTCCGTATCTTGCTTTGGTCGATATCGCACGAGCATTTAAAACCACCCTGCCGTTTGCGGAAAGCATGGGGGATATAGGCAAGCTCTTCTTCTCCTACGGCTTTATGGTGTACCTTGCAATTATCATTGCGATTATTTCCGCGGTATTCCTTAAAAGAACAAAGCACGGGCTTAACCTTCGCGCGGTGGGTGAAAATCCCGCCACAGCGGACGCCGCAGGCATTAATGTTACGCGATATAAGTATTTCGCCACCTGCATAGGCGGCATGATAGCGGGGCTCGGCGGGCTTTTCTATGTAATGGATTACTGCAACGGCATTTGGTCGAACAACGGCTTCGGCGACCGCGGCTGGCTTGCAATAGCAATAGTTATCTTTGCTACCTGGAAGCCCTCGCTTGCCATACTCGGCTCTTATCTGTTCGGTGCGCTTTATATTCTATTCAACTATATAAATGTGCCCATGCAGATGATTCCGCTGATTCAGATGCTTCCTTATGTGGTTACCATAATCGTACTTATAGTGGTGAGTATCCGTAAGCGCCGCGAAAATCAGCCACCCGCGCATTTGGGACTTTCATATTTCCGTGAGGAGAGATAGGCTTTTCGGCAAAAAAATGCATAAATATTTAAAACTTCAAAAAAACTGTTGCATTTTCCGATTTTATGTGGTATTATAATTTGTGCTGTGAGTAATGTGTTAGGAGGTGTCACGATGCCGAATATTAAATCTGCGAAAAAGCGCGTGCTCGTAAGCCGAGCTAATTATGAGCGCAATAAAGCTTACCGTTCCGCTTTAAGAACTGCTGTTAAGAAAGCGGACGCCGCTATAGACGCCGGCTCTGCCGATATGGCGGAGGTTGTAACTGCAGCTGTTAAGAAGATTGATCAGGCTACGGTTAAGGGTATCATTCACAAGAACAACGCAGCAAGAAAGAAATCTGCTTTGGTTACCCGCTATAATAAAGTAAAGGCGTAATCTGACACCTTTCGGCTTTACCGAAGGCTCAATCACCCCGAAGGCTAATTCCTTCGGGGTGATTTTAGCATGGCGATAAATTCAAAAAAATTTTGCGGCGGTAACGCCGCATTTATTGTTTTGCAAAGGATAATTCCGCATTCCGAATTTCAGCACCGGTTGCCAACCCTTCGCTGAATGCCGTAGCGCTGCCTGCGGCAGTGCCAAGGCGCAAAGCATAGCCGGAATCCTTGGTTTTTTCATATCCCGCAAGAAAGCCTGCGAGCATTGAATCACCGGCGCCCACGGTGTTGACAGCTGTGCCCGATACTGCAGGCATATAAAGCCCTTTGCCGTCCGAGCAGGAAAGATAAGCGCCGTCCCCTCCCATGGAGATGAGTGCATTCTGCGCGCCGAGCGAAATCAGCTTTTCGGCGTAGATATTTACATTTTGTTTTGTTACCTCTGTTTTGAAAATGCCGCTCAGTTCTTCAAGATTGGGCTTTATTAAAAACGGTGAATATTTAAGGGAATTCATAAGAGCCTCTCCTGCCGCGTCAACCGCGAATTTTATGCGGCGGGGGGAGAGCCTTCTCATTATTTCCCCGTAAATGTCTGCGGGAACGCTTTTGGGAATGCTGCCCGATAATACAACCGTATCCCCCGCCTGTGCTTTTTCGAGCTTTTCAAAAAGGCGTTCTGTATCCGTATCCGATATCTCGGGTCCTGCGGCGTTAATATCCGTCTCATTTTCGGCGCGCAGCTTTACGTTTATGCGGGTAATACCGTTTTCAAGCCTTACAAAATCGGTGATTGCAAAGGCGGAAGCTGCGCTTTCAAGCGCGCTGCCCGTAAATCCCGCAATAAAACCCGTCGCGACCGATGGAATTCCCAGCTCATTTAAAATAAAAGAAACATTTATACCCTTTCCGCCGAAATAAAGGCTTTCGCGCGAAGAGCGGTTTATTTCGCCCACAGATAAATTATTCGGGTACATAATATAATCAAGCGCGGGGTTTAAGGTTACTGTATAAATCATAAATTCTCCCTATAAAAAAGCCTCCCTCGTCAGAGGGAGACATTGTAAAGCTTATTATACAATATTAATCCGCAAAGCCGGATTCGACCAAAGCCACAAGCCCGTCAAGTGCTTCCTTTTCATCAGAGCCGTCAACAATTATTTTAATGGTGGTGCCGCCTACAATGCCGAGCGACAGAACACCCAAAAGGCTCTTTGCGTTTACCTTTCTTTCATCCTTTTCAACCCAAATTGAGGATTTATACTCATTTGCCTTCTGAATAAAAAAGGTTGCGGGGCGGGCATGAAGACCAACCTGATTCTGAATAACTACGTCTTTAACACACATTGTAAAATCTCCTTTGGGATTAACATTTTATTAACTGCCTCGTTACATCCTTGTAACACCTGATATTATCATTATACCACATTTAATGAAATCGTCAATTATTTGTGAATAAGTTCTAATATTTATCCAACGATTTCGGAATTCGCGACCTTGTATTTGTGTAGAATTGATATAATTTTTCGTCAAATTTCGCGGTTTTGACCCCTGCACGGCTATTTTAATGCCTGCTGAACAATTCAAAAGTACCTTAACCCGAGCATGTCGGTGTAAACTTTTGAATTGTTCAGGTGC
>CDYU01002967.1_pt1 | contig 11513 bp, 11 predicted proteins | sample 480701 | NCBI WGS metagenome assembly CDYU01 (sample SAMEA3182105, study PRJEB8094) | gut metagenome | biome: human; feature: gut; material: Stool; isolation source: human stools | place: Canada | collected 2013-02-26 | reverse complement strand
GTGTGCCGGGAGCTTCGCTCTGTTTCCGATATTCCCATCATCCTGCTCACGGCCAAGGACAGCGAGCTGGACTACGTCATGGGCATCAGTCAGGGCAGTGACGATTACCTCACCAAGCCCTTTCGCCCCACCATACTGCTCATGAAGGTGAGAGCCCTGCTGCGCCGGGTGGAGATGGACAGGGGAAAAACAGCGGCGGCAGTAGATGAATTGCGCTATGGGGATCTCCGCTATTCCGCTACGGAAAACGCCGTCTTTTGCGGAAGCACGATCGTGTCGCTGACCCAGACCGAGCTGCGGCTGCTCAGCTATATGATGAAGCAGCCGGAAAAGGCCTATTCCCGTGAGGAGCTGCTCAGCGCGGTATGGGGCTTTGATTCGGAGGTGGAGACCCGCGTGACCGACGAAACGCTGCGCCGTATCCGGAAAAAGCTGCTGCAAGCGGGCAGCACCGTCAGCGTAAGCACCATATGGGGCTTTGGTTATAAGCTGAAGGGGGCAGAGCGCACATGAAAAACATCAAGCTGCGGATCGTGTACCTGATCCTTTGCTCGGCTCTGCTGCTATTTGCCCTGTTCATGCTGGCGGTGAACCTCATCATACCCGCACACTTTGTGCGTGAGGCAAAAAAGGCGCTCATCAGCGAGGCACAGTACCAGAACCGCACCATCCCCTATACCGACGATGGATCCTTTTTTGATGATGAATGGAATGATGCTGAGGAACACTTCCTTACGCCAAGCATCGTATTTTTAGAGCTGGATAATGCCAATCAATCAAGCGGTTGGAACAGGGACGCATATCGCCTGGAGAAAAAACTGCTGGAATACTGCAAGGGGCGGGATCTATCGCTCAACCAATGCTATACCTTCAAAACGGACAGGCATCACCTGATCTTCATGTCCGTGCAGGAGGAGCAGGACGATTGGGAAACACCATACGCCTATATCATGTACATAGACATCGGGCCCATCACCCGCTATATCGTGACGCTGAATTGGGCGTTCTTTGGGGTGCTGCTGGCGATCTCCTCCGTCATGTGCCTGCTGGGGTTTCGCTTCGGCCGTGATATTGAGAAGGAGGCGGAGCGGCAGCAGACCTTCTTCCAGAATGCCTCCCACGAGCTGAAAACGCCGCTGATGGCGATACAGGGCTATGCGGAGGGCATACAGGCAGGCGTGATGGACACAGGCAGCGCGGCGGAGGTGATTTTGGCGGAGAGCGACCGCATGACGGAGCTGGTGGAGGAGCTCTTGGACATCTCGAAAATCGATATGGGGCGGCAGCGGCTTACCCTTTCCGAAACGGATATTCGGGAGCTGCTTTACGACGGTATACGCGCCGTGGAGCCGGCAGCCGACAGCAGCATCGCCATTGTGCCGGTTTTCCCCGAGGAACCCGTTATGGTCAGCTGCGATGATACCCGGCTGCGCAGAGCGGTCACCAATATCCTGTCCAACGGCGTGCGCTATGCCCGCAGCGAGCTGCGCCTGACCTGCCGCGCAGACAGGCGGCAGGTGACGATACGCATACAGGACGACGGGGACGGCATCGCCGAAGCGGACCTGCCGCACATCTTCGACCGCTTTTACATGGGAAAAAGCGGAAAATCCGGCATCGGCCTTGCCTTGACGAAGGAGATCGTTCATCTGCATAGAGGGACGATCCGCGCGTATAACGGAGAAACCGGCGCCGTTTTCGAGATCTCCATTCCGGTGAGCAGATAAGAAGATCACCGCACTGCCTTTGGGCACCTTTCTTGAAAAAAGGACGGACTTAGAAAAGACTTTTGTTGATACCGGGTGGAGAGTTTCCTGTGATTTCCTCTCGTGCCGACATTGTTAGAATGGAGTACATCTATGGGCTGCAAAGCAAAAAAATATCTGCATATTTATGACTGGAACTACTGGTGGGGCTATTACCGCTGCTGTAAGGACTGGGAACCTTTCCATGCGGCGGAGTTTTCTCTTTCCGAGGACGAGGCAGGAAAGGCGCCCTTTTTCCACTTTGATTTCCATAACCTCTCTGCCCTTCACCAGACCATTCTGGACGGTGAGTTTGTGGAGCCGGATAACCCGGATCTTCCGCACTTTCTGGAGCAGGCAAGGCGGCTCAGAAGCGGTGAACAGGACTGGTTCATCGGGGCGCTGTACTATCCGCTTTTTTCACCGGAGATGCATTTCTGCAACGCCTCCGTCCGGAGCGGCGTCCCGCTGACACAGCTGCTTTCCCCGTCTGTACCGCCCTATTACGGGGTGATCTTTCTCCGGGAGGAGCGCCCCCTCACTCCGGAGGTGCTGACGCATTGGGCGGAGACACTGTCCCAACCCCTATTCGGCCAGCCGTTTTCCTGTACGCTTGCACAAGTCCCCAGCCGGCAGGAGGCCATGGAGCAGTTTGAGAATGAGATGCGGCTGATGCGATGAACGAGCGCCCGCCGCGCTGCCCGGCAGCAGCTGCAAGGCCCCAACGCCCTGCGGTTGCAGAATTACTTACAACGGAGAATATGCATGACATTTGAAATTCACAGCGACATCACAAATCGATCTATGACCATGGCCGCCCGCGCGATGCGCAGGGTGCTGCGGCGAAAGAGAAGCATTATGTGGGCCATCTTCGGATGGACCGTCTTTTTCATCAACGCGTTGCTGCTGATCCCATTTGATGGAGAGCCTTTTGCACTTGATGTCAGGACGGTGACTTCCCTGCTGGTAGAGGTGATGCTGCTGTCCGTTTTGCTGTTTCAGGATCGATTCAATGGCATGATCGCCCGCAAAAACGCGCTGGCGGGCACAAAGGAATATCATGTCGCATTCGGCGAGGATTCCTATACTGTCGTTACGGCGGCCACCACCTCCACCTTCCGCTACGAGCTGATCGACGCACTGGCTGAGTCGCAGGACTACATCATCTTTCTGATGAAAAAACGCTATGCGCAGCCTCTGGACAAGCGTACTCTTACCGGCGGGACGGTGGAGAAATTCAAACGATTTCTTGAGGAGAAGACCGGAAAGACGTTCCGGCGTGTGAAATGAACGAATTTTCTATAACGCCCTTTCAAGGGCTGCATTTGCTTCTGCTTTTGCTTACGGCAGCGGCGGTGCTGCTCATATTCTTGCTGCTGCGCGGAAAACCGGAAGCACGGCGCTCCCGGTTTCTGATCGGCGTGTGCCTTTTTAATCTTGCGCTGTTTGCCGGCTACAAGCTCTCGCTGTCCATGGACGCAGCGTATGTCCGTGCCTACTATCCCAATGGCTTCAACATTTTCAATGAGCTGCCGCTGCACCTGTGCAACATCAATCTGTTCCTGATCCCCATCGGACTATGGAAGAGAAATCGCTCAATCATGGGCTTTTCATTCTTTGTAGCGCCCCTTGGCGCACTGATGGCGCTGCTCTTCCCGGAGCCGCTGTTCTCCGGCTTTTCGCTGTTCCTGCCGCGAATTTTTGGCTACTATGTGACGCACGCTCTCCTTGTTGTCTGCGGCCTGAGTCTGGCGACGCTGGGCTTTTACCGCCCCGACCCCAAGGATATCCCGCGGATCCTCAAGACCTTTGGTTTGCTTGCCGTAGGCGCGCACCTTATCAATCTCCTGTTGCGCCTCACGCTCTGCCCGGAGGCGAACTACTTCTTCACTTATGGCGCGGAGATCGGCGTGCTCAAGCTGTTTTGGCGTATCATCCCGGCACCGCTGCTTTACGGGCTGCCGGCACTGCTGATTCTTGCAGGCTATATGTACGCGGTCTGTGCGCTGTCCCGCCTGACGCAAGGAGAGGAAGAGGTGTCTTTTTCATAAAACAGGACACAAAAAGCGGCCTTGGGCGCGATGAACTGCCCCGCTTTTTTGGTGGTTGGCAGTTGAACGCTGCCGGCCGCTTTTTCTGCATCGGACAAAGCGGAGCGCTTCTGCGCTCCGCAGCAGGATATCAGAAAAGGCGGGCTGAGGCGCGCCGGGGAAGGAACAAGGTCAACAGAACCGAAGAAGGAGCGCGATCAAAGGCTCACTGGGGCGCTTCCGGGAAGAATTCACCGTGCACCGCGTGCACGGCTTTTTCATATTCCGGCTCGCTGATGCCAACGGTGATGTTGATCTCGCGCGTACCCTGCACGATCATCCGCACGTTGATGCCGGCGCGTCCGAGCGCACAGAGCAGACGGCCGGAGACGCCCGGCTTTCCCGCCATGTCCCGTCCGACGATGGACACCATGGCAAGCCCGTCTGCAACGCAGATGCTGTTCGGGCGGACGGCGGCGGAAATGTCCGACAAAAGCGCCTCGCGGCAGGCGGAGACCGCCGCGGCCGGGGCGATGAACGAGATGCTGCCAAGCCCCGTTGCGATGTGGTCAAAGGGGATCTCGTGCGTTTCGAGCACCGAGAGGATCCTGCGGCAGTAGCCTACGGCGCTGTTCATATTTTCCTTCTCCACCTGTATGGAGCAGTAGCCCTTGCGCCCCGCGATTCCCGTGACGGGACAGGCGGAGGGAGGGCTCTGCGAGGAGACGAGGGTGCCGGGCGCGTCCGGCTGCATCGTAGAGCGGATGTGAATGGGAATGCCCATACGCCGGGCTGGCGTCACCGCGTCCTCGTGCAGCACGTTGGCGCCCATATACGCAAGCTCCCGTACCTCGTCATAGGCCATGGCGGGGATCGCCCTTGCGCTGGGCACGATCGCAGGATCGGCGCGGAAGATGCCGGGCACGTCCGTCCAGTTTTCGTAGGCATCCGACCCGGAGGCGCTTGCCAGCAGCGCTCCGGAGATATCCGAGCCGCCGCGCGGCAGCGTGTGGATGCGGCCGTCCGCGCCGCCGCCGTAGAAGCCGGGCATGACGGCACGCTCCATGTCGTGGAGCCTGTGCATTAGCGCCTGCTCCGCCAGCTTGTACTGCGGGACGCCGTCAGCGTCAAAGAAGTGCAGCTCCGCCGGGTCGAGAAACGGCCAGCCCAGCAGGGCTGCCAGCATCCGCCCGCTGAGATATTCGCCGCGGCTGGCGCAGTATGCAGCAGACGCGCCGGAGCGCAGGTCCTTTTCGATCTGCCGGAGTTCCGCCTCCAGATCGATGCCGAGACGGAGCTCCTGCGCGATCTGCCGGAATCTCGCAGCGACAGGTGCAAAGGCAGCTTCGGGTTCTGCGCCTGTTTTTACAGCGGCATGGCAGTCATACAGCAGATCCGTCACCTTTTTGTCCTCCGCAGAGCGCTTTCCCGGGGCGGAGACCACGACAAAGCGCAGCTCCGAGTCTGCCGATACGATGCGCTTTACCTGCCGGAAGCGGGCTGCGTCTGCCAGAGACGTGCCGCCGAATTTTGCTGTTTTCATAGGGCGTCTCCCTTCAAAAGATCGTCCATATCGTAAAGACCGGGCTGCCTGCCGCAGAGGAAGACGGCAGCCCGCAGCGCACCCTCTGCGAACAGCCGCCGGTCATGCGCCTCGTGCTTCAGACTCAGCGTTTCGGCTCCGTTCGAGATCAGCACCTCATGGATGCCGGTCACACTGCCGAGGCGGATGGAGGATATGCCGATCTCGCTGTGTTTTCGCGGTGAAAAGCCGCTGCGGCCGCACACAAGCGCTGCCTCCGGGTGCTCTTTTTGAACGGCGGCAGCGAGCATACACGCCGTGCCGCTCGGAGCGTCCGCCTTGCGGCTGTGATGCGTCTCCACGATCTCGATCTCCGCCTCCGGAAACAGGCGCGCGGCCTCGCGCACAAGGCTGCGGAGCGCCGCAATGCCGAGACTCATGTTGCCGGAAAAAAAGACGGGGATATGCTCTGAGGCGCGCTCGATGTGCGCGCGCTCCTGCTGCGTGTGTCCGGTGGTGCCGATCACGATGGGAAGGCCGTGCTCCAGCGCAAAGTCAAGCGCGCCTTCGGTCGCGGTGTGAAAGGAAAAGTCGAGCACGACGTCGGCAGATTCCCGGATCTCAGAAAAGGACGCAAACGCGCCGTTTCCGCTGCGGCTGACCATGGGCCCTGCGGTGCAGTCCGCAAATCCGGCGTCCAGCAGCGCGCGAAGCGCTCTGCCTATCGCGCCGTTTGCGCCGTGCAGAAGGATCTTTGTCATCTCAAACACCCCATGCTTCGAGCGCGTTCAGAAGGACGGCCCGGCGTCCTTCCTCCATCGGGGTGAGCGGCAGACGCAGCGTGTCGGTGCCGTAGCCCATTTTTGCCAGCGCCGCCTTGACCGGAATGGGATTGACCTCGGAAAACAGCGCGTCGATGAAGGGCAGCAGACGGCACTGGAGCGCCGCAGCACTGCGCACATCCCCGGAGAAGAACAGCTCGCACAGCTGAACCGCCTCCCTGGGCAGCACATTGGAGAGCACTGAGATGCAGCCCTCGCCGCCCATGGCGAGAATCGGCACGATCTGATCGTCGTTGCCGGAATAGACGTCCAGACGCGCCGTTGCCCTGTGAAACAGCGATACGATCTGCGAGAGGTTTCCGCTTGCCTCCTTTACGGCGGCGATGCGCGGATGCGCTGCAAGTGCGGCGCAGGTCTCGGGCAGCAGGTTGCAGCCCGTGCGGGAGGGAACGTTATAGAGGATCACGGGCCTGTCCGATGCGTCCGCGATGGCGGTATAGTGGGCGATCAGCCCGCGTTGCGTGGCCTTATTGTAGTAGGGCGTCACCACCAGACAGGCGTCCGCTCCGGCGGCGCAGGCAAACCGCGTCAGCTCGACGGCTTTTTCGGTGCAGTTTGCGCCGGTGCCTGCGATGACCGGCACGCGCCCGGCGGCCCGCTTTACGGCAAAGGCGATCGTCTGGCGGTGCTCCTCGGCGGTCATTGTGGACGCCTCGCCCGTTGTGCCGCAGGTGACAAGCCCGGCGACGCCGCTTTCGATCTGCCAGTCTATGAGTCTGCCGTAGGCGTCATAGTCGATGGCGCCGGAAGATGTCATCGGGGTGGCAAGCGCTGTGGCGATGCCGCGGAAAAGTGTTTTCTGTTTCATTTGAGCTACCTCCTGTTTCTGTAGGTCGTCAAGTTCTTCTTTCCTGTTTGAGCTTTTCCAGAAATGCCTCGAGACGATCCATGCCGCGTTCGAGCGTCTGCTCGCCGCAGCAGTAGGATATGCGGATATGCCCCTCTGTTCCGAAGCAGCTTCCGGGTACTGCTGCGACCCCGGCCTCTGCGATCAGACGAAGGCAGAACGCCTCGGAGCAAAGGCCGAAGGCACGGATATCCGGGAAGGCATAAAACGCGCCCTCCGGGACGGGGCAGCAGAGCCCCATCGCATGGAGGCGGCGCAGCACCAGCGCCCGCCTTTTTGCGTAGGTCTCGCGCATCGGCGCCGTGTCGGTTTCCAGCGCCGTCTCACAGGCGGTCTGGAGCATGCTGGGCGCGCAGGTCAGAATATGCCCGTGGAGCGCAGTGAGCTTTCGGATGACCGGCGCGCTGCCCATGAGATATCCGATGCGCCAGCCCGTCATCGCCCACGGCTTTGAAAAGCTCTGGGCGATCAAAAGCCGCTCCCGCAGGCCGGGCAGGGACGCAGGATCCGGACAGGGCCGCGTGCACAGCCCGCGGTAAACGTCGTCGCAGAGTATAAAGATGGGCCTGTCTCCGACCGCGCGGCAGACGGCCGCAAGGGAGGCTTCCGTATATACCGCGCCGGTTGGATTGTTCGGGCTGTTGAGCACGAGCGCCTTTGTCCGCGGCGTGATGGCGGCGCAGAGCGCTTCATACGTCAGCTGAAAGCCCGTCCGGGCGGTGTCCAGATACACGGGAACAGCGCCTGCGAGCCGTGTCACGGTCTCGTAAAGCCCGAAGGCGGGCGTCGGGATCACGACCTCATCGCCGGGGTCGAGGACGCCGGTCAGCGCGCAGTAAATGGCTTCCGTTGCACCGGCGGTGACGAGGATCTCATCCGGTCCGTAGTCAAGCTGGCGCGTTTTTGCCTCATAGGCGGCGAGTTTCGCACGGAGCGAAGCGCTGCCCTGGTTTGCGGTGTAGTGGGTGCTGCCGCCTGCAAGTGCGCGGACAGCGGCCTCGCATATGGGTGCGGGCGTGGGAAGATCCGGCTCGCCGATGGTCAGCGCGATGCAGTCCTCACGCTCTGCGGCAAGGGCGGTATAGCGGCGAATGGCACTCAAAGAGAGCCCCGCGAGCGATGTGCAGAGCCTGTCTACCATACTGCGCCTCCCGCGACTGTCTCAAAATAGCGCACGCCGGCCTCAAGCACGCGCTCGTCAAAATCGAACGCCGCCGTGTGCAGCGCCGATGTCTCGCCGCAGCCCAAAAACAGAAACAGGCCGGGAAGCCGCCGCTGATAGTATGAAAAATCGTCGCTTGCCATAGTTGGCGCGGTCAGCGCCTCGATGGGAAACAGCGCAGAAGCCCTGCGGAGCAGATCGGGCGGATTCACAACAGCGGGGTAGCCCTCGCTGAAATGGACGGCGGCCGCACAGCCGCTGGTTTGCGCGACATGGCGGCTGATCGTCTCCAGTGCCTCCCGGATGCTGCAAAACGCAGCATCATCGAGCGCGCGCAGACTGCCCTCCAGCCGTGCGCTTCCGGCAACTGCATTGCGGACGCTTCCGGCCTCCATGCGCCCGAAGCCGAGCAGACTTTGCGGAGCCTGCGGAAGCGGCAATGCCGCGGCGCGGCTGTAAAACGCCACGCAGGCTGCAAGTGCGTCACGGCCGGAGGCGGCGGAGCAGAAATGTGCGCAGCGCCCCTCAGCGGTGAACGTCACCTCGGCCGAGCGCGCCATCATGGGGCCGGGCAAACCGGCGATCATCCCGGCAGAAAGACCCGGCCAGAGGTGCAGGGCAAATACGGCTTTGACGCGCAGACGCTCCAAGACCCCTGTTTCGCAAAGCCGTCTGGCGCCGCCGGTCGTTTCCTCGGCGGGCTGAAACAGCAGCAGAATGTTGTGCGGAAGCGCCTGCTTCGTGCGGATCCTGCGGCCAAGCTCCAGCGCCATCGCCATGTGCCCGTCGTGTCCGCAGGCGTGCATTTTTCCGCTGTGCTGAGAGGCAAACGGCAGCCCCGTCCGCTCCGCGATGGGCAGCGCGTCCATTTCCGCGCGAAATGCCAGCGTATCCGCCGCGCCGAAGTCAAAATAAGCGCACACAGCGCTGTCAAGTGGGAAAAGCACCTCGCAGTCGAGCGTGCCGAGGACATCTTGTACATAGTCCATGGTCTTGGGCAGCTCGTCGCCCAGCTCGGGGATGCGGTGCAGGGCGCGTCTGTCCGCTGTCATGGGGGTGAGCGTTTGCATATCTGAAACCCTTTCTTGTGCGTGTTTGAATATCATGCGCCTGCGGCTCAAAGCTCCCGCAGGACGTCCACCAGCGCCGTCTTGGCGGCGGAGGTCTCGTCCTTGCGCTTGAGGATGCGCGCGGGGCATCCGGCAACCACGCTCTCGGGCGGCACGTCCGAGATGACGACCGCGCCCGCCGCAACGACTGCGCCCCTGCCGATGCGGCAGCCCTCGATCACCACGGCGTTTGCACCGATGAGCACCTCATCCTCCACGACGACGGGCAGTGCACTCGCGGGCTCGATCACGCCGGCGAGCACTGCGCCTGCGCCGATGTGGCAGCGTGCGCCGACCATCGCCCGGCCTCCAAGCACCGCGCCCATGTCGATCATGGTTCCTGCGCCCACGCTTGCGCCGATGTTGAGGATGGCGCCCATCATGATGACGGCTCCCTCTCCGATCTCGACCTGTTCGCGAATGATGGCGCCCGGCTCGATCCGGGCACGTAGATCCTTCGTGTCCAGCAGAGGAACGGCTGAATTGCGGCAGCTGCTTTCGATCACGATATCGGCAATGGCGTCCTGCTGCGCCTCGATGGCGGGGCCGATGTCCTGCCAGTCGCCAAATACGATTTTTGCCCCGTCCCCGGCCGGAAAGACCTTGGCATTCGGAAAACTCGTCGGAAAACGCTCCCAAATGTAGACCTTGACTGGCGTTTTCTTTTCGGCAGTGCGGATATATTCGATCAGTTCCGCTGCGTTCATGTGTGCGCTCCTTTTCATGCTTATTTACTGTAAATTCATCATATCGGATACTTCGATGCAATACAATGCACAACAATGCGCAGATTATTGCAAAAAATGCTCATTTCTTTGCCACAATGTCAAGTGATGAATTAAGAAAATAAACATACAGCCATCTTCTCCACAAAGAAAAATAAATCACTGTCGATTCCAGTGTAGATAAATTTTCTTTTGCCTTCTTCATAAGGAACTTTTCTGTGTTTGTAGGCGGAAAAACATTTACATTCTTGCCCTTGAATACAACTTAAAAAATGCTATACTTGCATATAAGTATCTGCCTGCACTTTCGGCAGATTGATTTTTGCGCATTAGTTAGAGGCAGCTAACCGCAAGGAGGTGTTGACTTATTATTATTTCATACCCTGAGGCTCGTTTTGTTCCAACCGCTGTAAGCATTGCTGCATCAAGTCAGATTATGCAGGCGAATAAAACAGCCGATAATCAATATCTCATTCCCCTCATAGATGGTACTATTGAAAACATTGATATTACCGATGGAATATTGTTGACAACATCAGAGTTTGTTTCACAGGAAGATATTGAAATGACAACAACACACGACGATTTGAGCCTGTTTCAGATTTCCTTTTGCATTGATGGCAATATGGAGTGGTCTTACATCAATAACGAGGTTGTTCATCAATTTCAAATTGCGGCACAGCAGAGCCAAGTACGCTATGGAACATTTAAGGAGTGCCGAAGTAGAATAAGCGGAAACAGAAAATTCAAAGGCATTAGCATTACTTTGGATGAAAAAATCTTTGAGCAAATTTTCACCTGTATCAAAATAAGGGGGGCATTATATGATACAAGAAAAACAGCGCCCGTAAGAGTATATACCTACACACCAAACATCAGTAAAATTCTCTCTGAAATCCTTGCTTGCCACTTTTGTGATGAAATGAAAAAGATCTATCTGCAAGGAAAAATTTTTGAGTTAATTGCTGTTTACTGCGACGAGGTTATTTGCAAATCTCCTACAAATGACTTTGGCATCCGTATTAGTGTGGAAGATTACAATGCGCTGTTGAAGGCACGAGAATTTATTGGTGAGAACTTCGCCCACCCCCTCACAATTCCAATTGTTGCAAAGGCGATTGCTATCAACGAGCAAAAATTAAAGGATGGATTTAAGCGGTGCTTTGGAGTTACAGTTAATGATTATGTTGTAGAAAAACGGCTGGAAGCAGCGATACGATTATTGAAAACTGGAAAACATACAGTGCAGGAAGTGACATGGATGGTGGGGTATTCTCATACGGGATATTTCATCGAGCTTTTTCGGAAGCATTATGGAATATCCCCCGGCGAAATGTTAAAAAACAATAGATAAGAACGATAATGTACAATAAGTTGCGCAAATTGAAAAATGCATAAAAGAAGACATAGCTTGCAGGCTCTGGTAGAATGAAGTTACCACACAAACATTCGAAAGGAGCAAGCAAACTATGTCCGAAAAAATTGTACAGCTAAACGAGGAAGTAATCAAGGGCCAAATCAAGGAATTGGT
>CDYU01013020.1_pt1 | contig 11518 bp, 4 predicted proteins | sample 480701 | NCBI WGS metagenome assembly CDYU01 (sample SAMEA3182105, study PRJEB8094) | gut metagenome | biome: human; feature: gut; material: Stool; isolation source: human stools | place: Canada | collected 2013-02-26 | reverse complement strand
CCAGAAAGGTTACAAGAAAATCCCGACTTTCTACGTCATAAATTTCGATGACCCGCGCCGCTCGCATCGTTGTAACCCCATTCACCCAGACTTCATGACCGACATCTCGGACGCCTACGAAAGCGCCTATACCATCATGCTGAACCTCAATAAGACATGGGTACAGAAGCAGGGCGACTTCTTCGTCGAATCACCCATCATTCTCTTCGCGGCGGTAATCTGGTTCCTGCGCATCTACGACGGCGGGCGCTGCTGCACCTTCCCGCACGCCGTGGAGTTTCTAAACAAGCGCTACGAGGATATTTTCCCGATCCTGACCTCGTACCCCGAACTGGAAAACTACCTCTCGCCCTTTATGGACGCATGGCTGGGCGGGGCGCAGGACCAGTTGCAAGGCCAGATCGCCTCGGCAAAAATTCCTCTTTCGCGTATGATAAGTCCACAGCTTTACTGGGTCATGTCAGGCGACGACTTCACACTCGACATCAATAACCCGGACGACCCCAAAATCCTCTGCGTAGGGAACAATCCCGACCGGCAGAACATCTACGGTGCAGCACTGGGGCTGTACAATTCCCGCATCGTGAAACTTATCAACAAGAAGGGACAGCTTAAATCGGGCATCATCATCGACGAGCTGCCGACGATCTACTTCAAAGGCCTCGACAATCTGATTGCCACAGCACGAAGCAACAAGGTCGCCGTGCTGCTGTGCTTTCAGGATTTTTCGCAGCTCAAACGCGACTACGGGGACAAGGAAGCGGCCGTGGTGATGAACACTGTAGGCAACATCTTCTCCGGGCAGGTCGTCGGCGAAACGGCCAAGACACTCTCGGAGCGCTTCGGCAAGGTATTGCAGAAGCGGCAAAGTATGACCATCAACCGAAACGACAAATCGACCTCCATATCCACACAGTTGGACAGCCTGATTCCGGCGTCGAAGATCTCGACGCTCACGCAGGGCATGTTTGTCGGAGCTGTGGCCGACAACTTCGACGAACGTATCGAACAAAAAATTTTCCACGCCGAGATCATCGTGGACAGCGAGAAGGTTAAGGCCGAAACGTCCCGCTACGAGAAGATTCCTGTAATCACCAATTTTACGGACGCGAAGGGAAACGACCGTATGGACGAAATGATAAAACAGAACTACGATCGCATTAAGGAGGAAGCCAGCCAGATTGTAGACAAAGAATTACAACGTCTGCGCGACGACCCGGTGCTGTGTAAGTTGCTTCCGCCGCAAGAATAACCAAACAATAAAATCCGGACGAATTAATACCCGTCCGGATTTTCAAATAATACCTGCGTTAATCATTGTATTACGAATATAACGCTTTATGAATTGTGAGCCAATTATCCCATCTGTTTTTTGCACTTTTTCCCTTATTCCGACGCCAACCTATGCCATAGCGACGCTAACTGCAGCCATAGGGCGGGAAAGCGTTTCCCCGCCGCACCGCAAGGCTTAACTTCGTCCCTGCACCGCTATTGGTGCGAATCAAAAACACTCCGTAAAATGGACGAAAACGTAAAGAAGGACGAGAAAAAAGTAATGCTTGTCCGTGAAGCCGAAGAAGGCAAACAAGGCAAACTGAAAGCTGTAACAAAAATGGACGACGCAGGGAACGCCAAGACCGCCGATCCGCAGGAAACCGACCTCTCCAAACTTTTCGACGTCAACACGAACGAGCCGGCGTTGGAGGCATTTTTCCGGAAATTCATGGAGACGTCCCAAGACCCCGTCAAAACGGGCATTTCGGAAATCTTCATCATGGCGGAGAGTGTGCTCGAAAAACTCATCAAAATCGAACTCGATCCGCAACTGCTCTCCAACTATCGTGTAGACCCGACGGCAGAGCTATCGAAAATGGAACAGCGCCACAGTGAAGGTCCGCGCTTCGAGCCTATGGACGTTTCGAAAATCGACATGGACGACATGGCCCACAAGGGTATCCGCATGGAGGATATGGAACCTTACCTTAAAGCGATGTCCTACGGCCACAAGTCGAACGGCCTGATTGAAATGCACCCCGAAATGGAGCAGGGCGGCATGCGAGTAACGACCAAGGGGCGAGTATCGCTCGAAGAGCAGGCAGACGGCACGTTGAAAGTCGTACCTCATTATTACCGTGAAAAGTGCGATCTCGATTCTCCGTTTCATGGCGTACTGCTCGACGACGAGGCCAAACGCAACATCGAGGCGACCCGCCATGCAGGCAAGGTCATCGACCTTGAATTGGAGCCGGGTAAGATGACCCCCTGTTACATATCGCGCGATAAATGGACGAACGAGTTAATCCACATGCCCGTTTCGCAGCTCGACAAGCGCGATATGATTAAAAATGCCGCGCTCTCCGAGGGCAAACAACTCGACCTCTATTCCGGTGGCAAAGTGTTGTTGGAGGGTTATACCACTCGTTCCGGATATCTGCGCGACGCCTATATTCAGGTAGACGCTGCCGAACGCAACTTCGAGTTCGACCACAACGGCTTCGACCGTCGGCGCTATCAGGACAACAACCAGGACGTTTACCGTCAGAAACGAGCCGAGCAGGGCAACCCGCTGCCGGACGGCCCCCGTCCGATGTTCATCCCCAAGCGAGTCTTCGGCGTTGAAATTCCCCAAGAAACCTATGCCCAGTGGCAGGAAGCGCTCAGCATCCCGGAGAAACGCCCGGAGGTCAAAGCGATCTATATGCGCGGGCTTAAATTCCAAGGAGAACAGGAGCCACAGGATCGGTGGGTAAAACCCGATTTCGAGGCCGGCAAAATCCGTCCTTACAAATGGAATCCCGACTACACACGCAAGACCGTGCAGACCCCATCTCCGCGCCAGACGCAGACCGAATCCCATCCCGCACAGACGCCGCAGCCCAAGCAGGAGCAACGCACCACGCACCAGACCCCGGCAAAGCCTCGTCAGAACAAGAGCAAAGGAGTAGGTGGGGTATAATATGTTGATAGCCATACTGATTATCCTCACAGCCTCGGCGGCGCTCTCCGCGCTGACCATGTTCGTCCTTTTTCGTATGGGCCGAGTTCGTGCTGCGGAAGATATGCCAGAGGATTGTGACGCGCAGTATTACGACGCGGAAGGGAATCACATCCATTATGATTATGACCGCAAATTGATCGCACTCCAGAAGAAAGAGCGGGAGAGGGGCAATGACAAACAAGCCACTGAATCATCCAATATCCAATGAAAGTCATCATAGCAGAAAAGCCCTCGGTGGCGCAGCAGATCGCCGCTGTCATCGGGGCCTCCGTCCGCAGGGACGGCTACATAGAAGGCAACGGCTACGCCGTAACGTGGGCCTTCGGGCACCTCGTAGGTCCGGCCATGCCCGAAGCCTACGGCATCGAAGGATTTCGCCGGGAGAATCTTCCTATTCTGCCCGAAACCTTTATCCTCGAACCTCGCAAAGTAAAAAGCGGGAAAGAATATAAACCCGATCCCGGTACGGTCAAACAACTCGGCATTTTGCATAAACTGTTCTATAAGGCCGAGCGTATCGTCGTGGCCACCGACGCAGGACGCGAAGGCGAACTGATCTTCCGTTTCATTTACCAGTATCTCGGCTGCCACACTCCTTTCGACCGGCTGTGGATCAGCAGCCTGACGGATAAGGCCATCCGCGATGGCTTGCAGAATATCCGACCGGGCAGCGACTACGACAACCTCTACCGTTCAGCCCGTGCCCGCAGCGAAGCGGACTGGATCGTGGGCATCAACGCTTCGCAGGCATTGGCTATTGCCGCAGGCCGGGGCGTCTGGTCGCTGGGGCGCGTGCAGACTCCCACGCTGGCGCTGGTCTGCCAGCGCTATCTGGAAAATACCTCGTTCACTCCGCAAACCTACCTCCGCCTCAAACTCCATACGGCCAAGGATGCTACGGCCTTCGCCGCCCTCTCTACGGAGAGGTACTATACGAAAGAAGAGGCGGGCGGCATTCTTAAAACCGTTATGGAAACGGGCTGTGTGCGGGTTACGAAAGCGGAATCTCGCCAGATGAAGGAACAGCCGCCTTTGCTCTACGACCTTACAGCGCTCCAAAAAGACGCCAACACGCGATACGGCTTTTCAGCAGAGCAGACGCTCGACACCGCGCAGGCGCTCTACGAGGCGAAACTGATTACCTATCCCCGCACGGGCAGCCGCTATATTCCGCAGGATGTATTCGACGAACTGCCGGCTCTTTTGGCCTCTTTGCGGGAACATCCGGCCTTCGGCACTCATGCGGCAGCCTTGGCCGGAGCGCAGTTGTGTCGCCGCGCGGTGGATAATGAGAAAGTGACCGACCACCACGCAATGCTTATTACCGGCCATACCCCCGGTAAACTTACTCCGGAGCAGGAAAAGGTGTACGACATGATTGCCGGGCGTATGGTCGAGGCATTCTCGGCTCCATGTGTGAAAGACATCACCGCCGTCCGGCTGGAGTGTGCCGGCATTCCTTTCGAAGTGCACGGAACAGTCGTCGAGAGTGCGGGATGGCGCAAGGTGTGGTGTGAGAAAGAGGAACTCCATGAGGACGAAGCTGCGGCTTTGCCGCCCCTCGCATATGAAGATACGCTTCCATTTCGCGGGTGCAACCTCGTCGAAAAACAGACGCGGCCGCGGCCCCTGCATACCGAATCGAGCCTGCTGGCGGCAATGGAAGCGGCCGGAAAAGAGCTGGAGGACGAAGCCGAGCGCGAGGCGATGAAGGACTCCGGACTAGGCACGCCCGCCACACGCGCTGCCGTACTCGAAACGCTCTTTTCGCGCGAGTATATCCGCAGGGATAAAAGGGCGTTGGTTCCCACCGAAAAGGGCCTTGCGGTATACGGCATCGTTAAGAATATGCCTATCGCCGATGCAGCCCTGACAGGCGGCTGGGAGCTGGCCCTCTCAAAAATTGCCTCCGGAGATATGGATGCTTTCACGTTTCGCAAAGGCATAGAGGTTTACGCCTCGCAAATTGCGAACGAACTGCTCAAAGTCCGTATCGAAACTGCCGGCGAGCACACCGGGGCGAAGTGCCCCCGCTGTGGCGGGCAGGTGGTATTTTTTCAGAAAGTAGCCAAATGTCGGAATGCCGAATGCCGCCTTACTGTGTTCCGCACCGTAGCGAAAAAGGAACTCACGGACGTCCAACTGGCGGAGCTGCTTACCAAGGGGCGTACCGGAACGATCAAAGGGTTTGCAAAATCTGACGGCGGGACCTTCGAGGCCGCTCTGACGCTCGACGGGGAGTTTCGTCCGACCTTCGTGTTCGAGAAACGCAAGCCGGGGAAAACGACGGGGCGTAAAACCCGCAAATAATAGCTATCTTTGCCGCTGAACGCTCCTGCCATAAACTTTACCGTAGCAGGGATGATTCAGTGGCGGCGCTTCGGGTGGGAACCCGGAGCGCCTTTTTCGCTGATCCTGTTTTTACCAACCACTGACATCATCCCAGTTATGCCGAACGATCATCATAACGCCCCTACGGGGCATCTGTCCTATTATGGTCTCTCACTCTTGGAATTTCTGCGCGACGGGCATCCTGAGCTGGCCGCCGACAGCACGTTTATCGAAGAACGTGCCGCGCAGGCCGCCGGAGCATACAGCGACGTGATCCGCAGCGGAGGTACGCACCCCGAAGCGGAACACCGAGCCTGCGAAGTTCTTTATCGGGGTCTTCATTTTTCCCTATACAACACGCTCGTAAACATCCTTTGGGACGAATTTCCCGACCAGATATCCGAAATGGAAGCCCGCGAAGCAGCCCACGTGATGCTGCCTTTCATGCGCGGCGCAGCGGCGCAGTACGACCTCACGGACGACTTCGCCTCCTCGCCGCAGTATGAACTGCTCTACACCGAATTGACGGGAAACGTCCAAATCCTGCTCGATCATGGCCTACAATAAAACGGAACACCTGCGCCTCAATATCGAGGCGCTCCGGATAGCCTTCGCGCTCGAAAGGGAGGGGCGCACAGCAACGGCGGACGAGCGATATGCGTTACAAGCATACAGCGGTTTCGGAGCGATCAAAGAGGTGCTGAAGCCTCTGCCGCCCCAGAAGAGGACTGCGCTTACGCCGCTTATCGAAGAGTTGCATGCCTTGTTGAAAGAGTGCACTCCCGACCAGAGGGCGTATAAACGTTATGCCGACGGTATTAAGTCCTCTGTGCTGACGGCTTTTTACACCCCGCACAACATTACGGATGTTATAGCACAGGTAATATGTGCCAACGCCAATCTGCGCCGTGTATTGGAACCCAGCGCCGGAACGGGTGTCTTCGTCGATGTTACCCGTTATTATTCCCCTGACGCCGAGATCACTTGTTTCGAGAAAGATCCGGCGACAGGTCTGATCTTGAAACACCTCTATCCGGAAGCTGAGGTCCGTATCGAGGGATACGAGCGCATCGCATCGGATAGGAACGACTATTACGACCTTGCGGTAAGCAATATTCCTTTCGGGGATATCGCGACTTTCGACCCGGCTTTTTCCACAGACCGCGATCCGGTTCGCCGCCAAGGGGCACGGTCGCTGCACAACTATTTCTTCATGAAGTCGGTCGATACCGTGCGTAAAGGGGGACTTATCGCCTTCATCACTTCGCAGGGCGTAACCGACGCAACTCGTAACAAGCCGATTCGGGAGTGGCTCATGCAGCGGTGCGATTTGGTTTCGGCTGTGCGGCTACCCAATAACCTTTTCATCGACCACGCCGGAACGGAGGTCGGCAGCGATCTCATCATCCTGCAAAAGAACTCCGCAACCCGGCCCCTCACCGAGCGGCAGCGAAACTTTATCCAAACGCGCACACTTTCTAACGGTATTGCGGTTAACAATTCGTTTCAAGACCTCGACAGGGTGGTGCAAACTACCGCCAAAGTAGGTACCAACCCTTACGGGCAGCCCGCAATGGAATTTATTCATAGCGGCGGAGTCGCCGGTATAGCCGAAGCGTTGGGTAGAATGCTCCGGGAAGATTTCGGACAGTATTACAACCGCAGCCTCTATGACGAATACGCACAAGAGGTAACGGCGGCACAAATGCACACTCAGACAGAAATCCCGCACCCGCAGATCATACAAACACACACGGAGCCGCAGGTGCAATCCCCACATGTAGCGATCCCCGACGGCTTGTTCGACGCCCCGCCTTATCCGCCTGACCTCGATCCGTTCTGGCAGGCTATCGAGGACCATTGGTTTCCTGATGAAAAAGCCTTTTTTTCATCGCAAGAACCGATACAAGCTTCGATGAGTACTCCGCATCCGGAATCCGAATCCCGATCAAAGGCGACAAACGCGCCGCCGGTGATAGAGTCGGTATTGCCTCTCTCCGATGATACGCGCCTGGCATCGGGAACAAACGGACCTCGCAGGGTCGGGGAGTTGCTGGGAACGGTAATCGCCGATCTGAAACAAAAGAGTCTGCGCCATCAGGAACAGACTAATAAACTTCATGGGGGCGTGTTCGACCAGCAGCCCGACCTTACGTGGCATGCGACAGAACAGGAGTGGCGCGAGTTCAACGAATGGGCGCAGAGCCGAATGGCCGTGACCGAAGCCGCAAGCCACGGCTTGTGGCTGGACCCCGAAACGGGGGAATTGACAAAGATCGAGAAGGAGCAAATTGCTGAAGAACACCCGCCAATCGTCAAAGCTGCTGCCAAAGTGCCTGAAGACGGCCGCAACGCAGGGGATGAACCCCTGCCGGAAGATAGGGGCGATTTCATGGCGTGGGCCGACAAGCGTGACCGTCTTTTTCGGGAGCAATATCCACCCATGCCGGAAGACTACGGAATCGAGGAAGAACCTGCCGAATCGGGATTGCAGGAACAAGTCCCGACGCTTGATATGCCCGTACAGGAAAATACAGCTTCAGAACAAGCGCAAGCCGATTCACAGACAGAATTCGCAACGACACCGGAGCCTTCTTTCGAAATACGGCAGCCCCTTCAAGACGGCTTTGCCGGCACGCTGTTCGACGCAGTCCCGGCTCAGCGTTCGGAAGAGCCTGCTACGCCCGTGCAGAGCGTACAGAACGAGCCGCTTCTGACCCTTTACGATCTGTTCGGCTTCTCGGCCGAGGAGCGCAGCCAAATCAACCGGCCCCGCAGGTCGAGAAAGAAAACTCCGACCAAAACGAAAGCCATCAATACGGCAAAACAGGTAATACCTGAATCCGCTCCCGCAGACTGGAGGGAGGAGCTGTTACGGCAGCGTGTCGAAAGGGAGAGCATGCGACCAGCCTCCGGGCAAGCTATGGAACGTCCGGCACCCGTAGGAGGGAGGGTACAGCAGCACGCCGTACAAGCCACGGCCGTAAAGCAGCCGCGAACCACGCCCGAACAAACGGTTGAAAAGCAGACGAAGGAAACGCCGGCAGGGGACAGAACGGCTCGAAAGGAGAACTCCGTCGGCGATGAAAAGGGTGAAGAGAACGATCCGCTTCGTCCCCGCCCGTTCTCCGGGCCGAAACCGGAGCACTACCGCGAGGGATCGTGGGCCATAGACGAGCAGAACCGCATCGGCTATCTCAAAGATCTTAAAAGCCGTCATACCATGTTCCATCCACTCGACCTGTCCGAAGAACAACGGGTAAAGGCATCGGTCTATATCGAGCTGCGCGATACCTACCATCATCTGTACAATGTCGAGGCGACCACGCTCGAAGCGCATCCTTCGCTGCGCGAGATGCTGAACAACCTTTACGACGACTTCAAAGAGCGCTTCGGGGATCTGAATGCCCCTGAGAACCTCGACCTCATCAAAATGGACCCCGGCGGCACGGAAATCCTCGATCTGGAAAAGTACACCGACGGCATTGCACACAAGGCCGATATTTTCGACTATCCGGTAGCCTTCAACCCCAATATTACGAAGCATTACGACGACCTGCATGAAGCGTTGGCTGCCAGTATGAACCGCTGCGCCGACGTGAACGTGGAATATATCGCCGAGCTTACCGGAGCGAGTGAGGCGGAGGTATTGGAGCAACTCAAAGGACGCATTTATTTCAATCCCGACAGCAATCGGTATGAAATCGCCGAGCGCGTCGTATCGGGTAACGTCATCCGCAAGGCCGAGCGTGTACAACGCTTCCTGAAAGACAACCCCAGTCATAAAGGGGCCGAAGATACCCTTGCGGCACTGCGCGGAGCAACGCCGGAACCTATCGCTTTCGACGACCTGGACTTCAACTTCGGCGAACGATGGATACCTACGGGCATCTACGACAGTTTCGCGTCATGGCTTTTCGATACGGAGGTAAAGGTAGGATACCTCGCCGATTTGGACGAGTTTTCCATAGAGGCCAAAGATCAGTTCAACATCAAAATACAGAACCAGTATGCGGTACGTGGAGAGTTCCGCAAATACACGGGGCTGCACCTGATGAAACATGCGCTGCATAATACTACGCCGAACATCACCAAGACAGGGTACGACAAGGACGGAAATAAAATCAAAGTCAATGACGGCGAGAAAATGCAGCTTGCGAATACGAAAATCGACGAGATCCGCAGCAGTTTCACCGAGTGGCTGCGCGACCAGTCCAAAGAGTTTAAGGAGCGTCTGGCAGATACCTACAACCGAAAGTTCAACTGTTACGTGCGGCCGAAATACGACGGCTCGCACCTGACCTTTCCGGGCCTCGACCGTAAGGCACTGGGTATCGAAGACCTCTATCCCAGCCAGAAGGACGCAATATGGATGGATATTCTCTTGGGCGGCGGCATCGTGGATCACGAGGTCGGCGGCGGCAAAACCCTTATCATGTGCTGCGGAGCATATGAAAAGAAGCGACTCGGATTGGCCCACAAACCCATGATTACGGGGTTGAAGGCCAATATTCACGAGATTGCCAAAACTTTCTGCACGGCATACCCGATGGCACGGGTGCTATATCCGGGGCGCGAGGACTTCACCCCGTCGAAGCGCGAGCGGATCTTCCGGCAGATAAAGAACAACGACTGGGATGCCGTGATCCTCACGCACGAGCAATTCGGCAAGATACCGCAGTCGCCGGAAGTTCAGCAGGCTATTCTTCAGGACGAGCTGAACAGCGTAGAGGAAAACCTGATGCTGCTCAAGCAGCAGGGTAAGGACATTTCGGGCAGGATGTATTCGGGTTGTATTGTGCGAAAGCAGAACCTCGAAGCCAAGCTACGTAAAGTGCAATTCACCATAGAACACCGTAAGGACGATGCGGTGGACTTTCAGCTCATGGGGATCGACCACCTTTACGTGGACGAGAGCCACAAATTCAAAAACCTGCTGTTCAACACGCGGCACGACCGCGTGGCGGGTCTCGGCAATCCCGACGGGAGCCAGCGTGCGCTGAATATGCTCTTCGCCATGCGTACCATTCAGCAGCGCACGGGCCGCGATCTGGGGGCAACGTTCCTCTCCGGTACGACTATTTCCAATTCACTTACGGAGCTTTACCTGCTGTTCAAATACCACCGTCCGAGAGAATTGGAGCGGCAGAACATCCGCACCTTCGACGCATGGGCGGCGGTATTTGCCAAAAAGAGCGTCGATTACGAGTTCTCCGTCACGAACGAGATTATCCAAAAGGAGCGGTTCCGGCACTTCATAAAGGTCCCGGAGCTAGCGGCATTTTACGCCGAAATCACCGACTTCCGCACGGCCGAGGACATCGGTATCGACCGTCCGGAGAAGAACGAGATTCTACACAATATTCCTCCTACGCCCGATCAGGCGGAATTTATCGGGAAGTTGGTGCATTTCGCCAAGACCGGCAATGCAACGGTACTGGGGCGCCTGCCGCTGAACGAGCGGGAGGAGAAAGCCAAGATGCTCATAGCTACGGACTATGCCCGCAAAATGTCACTTGATATGCGAATGATCAACCCGGAACTTTACGGCGACCATGTGGATAACAAGGCAAGCCATTGCGCCGCGCTGGTAGCGGAGTATTACCGCAAATACGACGAGCACAAGGGTACGCAGTTTGTGTTCTCCGATCTGGGAACCTACAAACCCGAAGAGTGGAACGTCTATTCGGAGATCAAACGCAAACTAGTCGAAGATCACAGCATTCCATCCTCCGAGGTGCGTTTCATTCAGGAGGCAGCAGGCAGCGAAACGGCTCGCAAAAAGATGATCGAGGACATGAACGCCGGGCGTATCCGTGTACTTTTCGGCTCGACGGAGATGCTCGGTACGGGCGTGAACGCGCAGAAACGATGTGTAGCTATCCATCACCTCGATAGTCCGTGGCGGCCATCCGATCTGGAGCAGCGCGAGGGGCGCGGCATCCGCAAAGGCAACGAGGTTGCCAAGCTCTATGCCGATAACAAGGTAGACGTCATCATCTACGCCGTGGAAAAATCGCTCGACGCCTACAAATTCAACCTGCTGCACAACAAACAGCTTTTCATCCGCCAACTCAAACAGAACCGTATGGGTGTGCGTACCATCGACGAGGGTGGCATGGACGAAAGCGGCATGAACTTCTCGGAATATGTCGCCGTACTGTCGGGGAATACCGACCTGTTGGAAAA
>CDYU01015328.1_pt1 | contig 11549 bp, 7 predicted proteins | sample 480701 | NCBI WGS metagenome assembly CDYU01 (sample SAMEA3182105, study PRJEB8094) | gut metagenome | biome: human; feature: gut; material: Stool; isolation source: human stools | place: Canada | collected 2013-02-26 | reverse complement strand
ATCCAGGAGGGCGCCGAGGACGGCGAAGTGCAGGAGGTCGAACAGAAAATCATGGGGCGCGTCTTCTCGCTGGGCGACCGCACGGTGGAGTCGATCATGACCCACCGCAGCGACCTGGTGTGGATCGACGTGTCGATGACGGCCGACGAAATCCGCGAAGTCGTCGCCCGCGCGCCGCACAACCGCTACCCCGTCGGCGACGGCAATCTGGACAAGCTGTTGGGCGTGGTCTACCTCAAAGACCTCTTTCTGCACCTCAATACCCCCACGTTCGACCTGCGCGCGCTGCTGACTCCCGGAAAATTCTTCCACGAGGGATTCGAGGTCTACAACGCCCTCGAGCAACTGCGCAGCGAGCAGTTGGGATACGGCATCATCTGTGACGAATTCGGCGTCACGCGCGGCATCATCACCCTGAAAGACATCTTCGAAGCGCTCGTCGGCGAACTCCCCGACCCGCGCGAGGAACCCGACATCGTGCGGCGCGACGACGGCAGCTGTCTCGTGGACGGGCAGTGTCCCTACTACGACTTTCTCGCCTGGTTCGGGCTCGAGGAGGTATTCCCGCACAATGCCTACAACACCGTCAGCGGCCTGATCCTCGAGCAGTTGGCGCATATCCCGGCCACGGGCGAAAAGTTGTCGTGGAACGGCTTCACATTCGAGATCGTGGATATGGACGGGGCGCGCATCGACAAAGTTCTGGTTACATTCGATCAACAGGAACAGTTATGAAAATCGCAGACATAGAGTTGGGTGAACGCCCCCTGCTGCTGGCGCCGATGGAGGACGTGACCGATCCGTCGTTCCGCTACATGTGCAAGCGGTTCGGGGCCGACGTGGTCTACACGGAGTTCATCTCCTCGGACGGGCTGATCCGCGACGCGGCCAAGTCGCTCAAAAAACTCGAAATCGACGACGAGGAACGCCCCGTGGGCATCCAGATTTACGGCCATCTGATCGAACCGATGGTCGAGGCGGCGCGGATGGCCGAGGCCGCCCGGCCCGACATTATCGACATCAATTTCGGTTGTCCGGTGAAGAAGATCGCCGGGCGCGGCGCCGGATCGGGCATGATGCGCGACGTACCGCTGATGGTCGAAATGACGCGGCAGATCGTCGCGGCGGTGAAGACGCCCGTGACGGTGAAAACCCGCCTGGGATGGGACGACGAATCGAAAAACATCGAAGAGATAGCCCTGCGGTTACAGGACGTGGGCATTGCGGCGCTTACGATCCACGGCCGCACGCGGGCCCAGATGTACCGCGGTGAGGCGGATTGGACGCTGATCGGGCAGGTGAAGAACAACCCGCGGATACACATTCCGATCATCGGCAACGGCGACGTCGATTCGGGGCCGAAAGCCAAAGAGATGTTCGACCGCTACGGCGTGGACGGCGTGATGATCGGCCGCGCGACCTACGGCCGGCCGTGGATATTCCGCGAAGTGAAGCACTATCTCGCAACGGGCGAGGTAATGTCCCAGCCGTCGGTCACGGAACGGGTCGCCATCGCCAAGGAGCATTTGCAGAAGTCACTGGAGATCAAAGGCGACCATGTCGGCATCCTCGAAATGCGACGCCACCTGACGAACTATTTCAAAGGTCTGCCCGACTTCAAACCCACGCGACTGAAACTGGTGACATCGCTCGACACCGACGAGTTGTTCACGACGCTCGACGAAATCGCCGCCCGCTGGGGCGGCTACGACCTGAGCGGCACGGTCCCTGCCCCGCTGTCGCACAACCTGTAAAGGAACTTCGCTTCGAGGTCCGACACAACGGCTCCCGGCGCTTACAATCCGTAAGACCGGGAGCCGTTTTTTCGCACAAACGGAAACCATAACGTATTATGTTCGTATTTATTGTTACAACGCGTGTTTTTTTATCTCTCTCAGGACTTTAGTTCACGCTTTTTTGCCTATTTTTGTAGAAACAGACGCCCCGGAATCGCCCCGGAAACGACCGGATTCAGGGCGGCAAACAGAATCAATACCTTTATTTATTAAACTATGAAGGAAACTTTTACGGCGACCAACACAGGGTATAGTTGCAGCATGCGGCATCTCCTGTTTCTTGTGTGTGCCCTGACGGTTTCTGTCGCAACCCCGGCAAGGGGGGGGGGAGGAAAATTCATCCTCCGCATTAGGTAACACCGCGACAGGGTCGAACGAGGCACAGACATCCCAAAGTGCGACCCGCAACATCAGCGGACAAATCTTCGACGCGCAAGGCGTCCCTTTGATCGGTGCAACGGTCATGATCAAAGGCACTTCGAGAGGCATTCACACCGGCACAGACGGAAAATTCACGCTGACGATCCCCAATACGGGCAAGGTTGTCATCCTCGCGGTCTCCTATGTCGGCATGAAGAGCCGCGAGATCGGGATCACCACCCAAAATTCGCTCAAAATCAAACTCGAACCAGACACGGAGATCGGCGAGGTCGTCGTGACGGGCTACGGCGTCGTCCAGCGCCGTGAAAATCTGGTCGGCAGCGCCTATCAGGTAAATGCCAAAAAACTGGAACTGATGCCCGTAAGCCGCGTCGACAACCTGCTCGACGGCATGGTGCCGGGCATGCAGGTGTCGAAGGGATTCAACAACAGCGACGAAAGCATGCGCGCACGCCTGACCGTGCGCATCCGCGGCGATGCGTCGCTCAGCGCCTCGAACGAACCCTTATGGGTCGTCGACGGAGCACCCATTTACACGGGAGGGATCACCGGACTGAGCATCGGGACCGAGTACACCATCAGTCCCCTCTCGTTCATGAACCCCAACGACATCGAATCCATCACGGTACTCAAAGATGCTTCGACTACGGCCCTTTACGGCGCCGACGGCGCTAACGGCGTAATCCTCATCACCACCAAGAAAGGCCGGGCGGAGAAGACCAACATCAACGTCAGCTTCAAATACGGCATCGCGTTCGCAAACGAAAGCACCCGTTACAAGATGCTCAACGCTTCGCAGTATATGGAATATGCCCGGGAAGCGTGGACCAATGCCGGTTACCCGATCTCCGCCTTTCCCTATCAGGACAACGAGTACAACAGCTACTCCACGACCGATACCCAATGGCACAAATACTACCTCGATACGGGCCAGACGTTCCAGGTGGACCTGAGCGCCAGCGGCGGCACCAAACGGATGACGAACTATGTCTCGGCAGGTTATTACACCGAAGACATGATCCTGAAAGGCAACAAGCAACAGCGCATATCCCTGCGTTCCAATTCGAGTTATACGTTCTTTCCGGGCCTCGAGGCCTCGCTGAACCTGAACGGAACCTACAACATCAACGACACGTTCCCGTCGACGCGCACCTATTATGAAACGCTGCCGATCTTTTCGCCTTATGAGAACGACGGCCACACCTACCGGCTGTACAACTATTACAGCCGGGACAACTTTTACGAATACAAGCCCTCTCTGGTAAAATTCTACGACAACGACCTTCCCGAACGCGACCAGAACGACAACCGCCAGCGGACGCTGAACGCCAGCATGAACGCCTCGCTCAAATGGGAGCCCATCAAAGGCCTTTCGGCCACCACGCAGTTCGTTACCAACTATATCGGAACCTACGAAGCGCTGTACTATGCCCGTACCAACCTGTCGGGATACTACGCCAATGAACCGGCCGGAATTTCACGGCGAAGCGGCGTTTTCAACCTGAACTGGGCGAGCGTCAGCCGCATCAATTTCGACCGGAGTTTCGGCAAACACCGCGTAGGCGCGCTGGCAGGTATCGAGTTCAAGCACGAGGAGCACCGGAATCTCAACGTCTCCGGTTACGACTTCATCAACGACCAGATCAAGGAAGTGGCCTACGTTCCCTCGGCCAATGTCAGCGGATCGAGCAACACGAATTATTCCCGTTCGCTCTCCTATCTGGGACAGGCCTCCTACTCCTACGACAACCGTTATTACGCAACGGTAAACATCCGGCGCCAGGGATTCTCCGCGTTCGGCGAATACTCCCGCTGGGCGACCTACGCATCCATAGGCGCAGGCTGGAGCATCCACAACGAGAAATTTTTCCAGAACGACATCTTCGATACGCTGAAAATTAAGGCTTCGTACGGTACCAGCGGCAATTCGCGCGTAGATACCTCGTCGGCGCACGGCACTTACAGCCTTACGGCAAGCTACTCCTACCAGGGCAATGTCGGCGCCATGCAGAGCGCCGTACCCAATCCGGGACTTACGTGGGAGAGAACCTACATGACGAATGTGGGACTCAGCATCGGACTTTACAAGCGCGTAATGGTCGACGTCGAGTTCTACAACAACCTCACGACCGATATGCTGACCCAGAGCCGCGTGTCGTCGATCATCTCCGAGGACGCCGTAATGCGCAACGTCGGCAAAATGCGCAACCGGGGTTACGAAATTGTCATCACCTCGGCGAACATCGTCCACAAGGATTTCTCTTGGCAGACCGAACTGAACATCGCCCACAACCAGAACAAGATCCTGTCCCTGTACGAAGGCATCACCCGAAGTTTCGGGGAGCGCGTCTGGGAAGAGGGCCGCGCCAAAAACGAATGGTGCCTGATACGCTGGGCCGGTATCGACCCGGCCGACGGACAGCCCATGTGGTATGACAAACGCGGCAACATCACCAAAGTATACTCCTACGACAACCGTGTCTCGGACGGACGGACACCCAACCCGGCCCTATACGGCAGTATGACCAACATCCTGCGGTGGAAAGGACTGTCTCTGCGCTTCATGCTGAATTACACGATAGGCGGCTGGCAATACACCTCCCTGGACCGCTATACCCTGAATTCAGGCTATGAGATCATAGAGGCGAACGCACCGGTCGAAGCGTTGAACCACTGGAAAAAGCCGGGCGAACTGGCCATCAATCCCCGGGTTGCCTACAAGAACGATATGAAATCAACCTCCTATACCGACCGTTTCCTGCACCGTATGACCAATATCCGCCTGCAGAACATTGCGCTGACTTACCATTTTCCGAAGCAGTTGTGCAAAAAACTGCGGATGGAGGCTATGAGCGTCTCGTTGGTCGGCGATAACGTTTACCTCTGGACACCCGATCAAAAGCACGGAGAAAACAGCTACAAGACGATCATGAATTCCGGATACCCGATGACCTCGACCTATTCGGCAAATCTTTCCATAACCTTCTGACACCCGAGCATATGAAACGAATAACGACTTACATTTTGGCTACGGGCCTGCTGGCCGGCTCGGCCGGCTGCAGCAGCTTCCTCGAAGTCGAGGACATCGGCAAAAGCACCATATCGTCCTTTTTCGCGGAACTTACGGGACTGCAGAGTGCATACTACGGCATGTACAGCGCCACCTACTCGTTTTACGACGACTACGCGGTCAATTACCCCGACCTGGCGAGCGACCTGGCGGATACAACCCCCAATGCCGGAGAAGCCCAAACGGACATCTACAACTTCCTGGCACTGCCCGAAGACAATGCCGGTTATCCGCGGCTGGTCTGGCGAGGAGCTTACAACGTGGTCACCAACGCCAACAACATCATCCATTACGGCCCCAACCTGAAGGACGACTATCCGGACGATACGGCCGAGATCGACCGGATCATCGCACATGCCTACTTCATCCGTGCGCTGATGTTCCTGAACCTTTGCAATGCCTATTGCCAGACTTACACCTACACGGCGGACGCTTCGCATCTGGGCATTCCCCTGCCCCTGCGCCCGATGAGTTTCAACGACACAATCTACCGCAGTACCCTGCAGCAGGCATACGCCCGGATTATCGAGGATATCACTACGGCATTGACCACACTCGGCAAGACGGGAGACTCCGACGTCTATTACGCTTCGGCAACGGCATGCCGGGCATTGCTGGCCCGCGTCTACCTCTACATGGGCAACTACGGCCTGGCCGAACAATATGCCTCGGAAGTCATCGCGAAGGTGCCGCTGACGCCCTATGCCGACTACGAAATGATGTTCCGCTACCCGCACGAGAACAAAGGCAAAGAGACGATACTCCGGATGAGCGGTTACGACAAATCGTCGTCGATAAGCAATCTCTACAATCCTTCTAATTCGCCGAAGGCCGTACCATCGGCCAAACTGCTGGCACAGTTCGACGATCCCAACGATATCCGGCGCCTGCGGCTGTTGCACTACGACCCGATTTATGAAGGCTATGATGACGGTACGCACGGATACGAAATGGACGCCTGCGTAAAATACTACGTCAACGACAAATACAAAAAGGACAACAAAGGCCTCAACGGCCACAGCGATCCCTTTGTACTGCGTTGCTCGGAGATGTACCTGATCCGCGCCGAAGCGCTCTGCAACCGCGAAAACCCCGATCTCGACGGGGCCGCCGCCGACCTGAAGGCACTGATCGCCCGCGCAACGAACAAGTCGGCAGACGATATCGTGCTGGAATACTCCGGGCAGAATGAGCTGAACGCCCTGATCGAGCGGGAGCGCATGCGCGAACTCTGCTTCGAGGGCCATCGCCTGCTGGACATCGCACGGCGCCACCAAAACCTGGTGCGCGACGATTCGTCCCCGGCAACGACCAAGGCGCTCGTTTATCCCGACTACCGCTTCGTGCTGCCGATCTGCCAGTTGGAAATGGATTCCAACCCCGCAATGAAGCAGAATCCCGGATACGAAGGTGCAGAATAGACAAACATCCCATAAAACAAGTACTATGATTCAGAAAATAGGTTTCATACTGACCGCTGCAACTGCCCTGCTGCTCTCCTCCTGCAAAAAGGACGAGCCCTACGACCACCCATTCGTCTATGTCATACAAGCCGATGACGCCGCTTATGCCGCCACATCGACCGTATCGACGCAGGCGACCGTCGTACGCACGTACAACATCTGCCTCAGTTCGAAAGAGCTGACCGAAAACCTCGTCGTGGACTACTCGTTCACTGTCGGCGACGGGCTGAAGGCCGGCGTCGATTTCGAGCGTGTGACCACCGGCAACCAGATCGTTTTCGTGCCGGGCGTTTACTCCATGCCGATCCGCATCCGCTGGCTGCCCAACGCGGTCGATGCTTCGAAGGACAACTCGGTCACGATCCGCATCGAAAACACCAGTCTCGGATTCACGATCGGATTCCCGGGTCCCGACCAGCTGTCGAGACAGCATACGATCCGTAAAGTCAACATGTAATTATCCACCTTTTAATTCAATATCATTATGAAAAAGTACCTATCCATGCTTTGCTGCCTCGGGGTGTTGTTCACCGCAGGATGCGGCGACGACAAGACCGGAGAAGAGGAAGGCCCGACGGGCGAGGCCAAACTCACGGCATTCAGTTTCAAAGCCGAAAATAACCCCGACTATCTGGTGAAGGATTACACCGGCACGATCTCCGGAACGGCGATCAGCGTGAAGGTGCCGGCCGACACTGATCTCTCAGCGCTCGTCGCGACGTTCGAAACGGCCGACGGCGAATCGAAGGTGACGGTAAACGGCACGCCCCAGGTCAGCGGCACGACGGCCAACGACTTCGGCGACCCGGTAGACTATCTGGTAAGCCTCGGCAAGAAGAACGCCCTCTACACCGTCACGGTCAGCGAACTGCCGGAGGCCGTATGGACCAAGGTCACGGAGTGGGAACAGGATGCGAGTTCCATTCGGCTGGAGATAGATCAAACAGACAATCTTCCTTGCCTTGTCGTGACAAATGAAAATGCGGTGACATTCGCTAAATTGAATGGAAATACGTTCACGAGCGAAACCGTGGCAAATCGGAAAGGTCAATATCCCGGATTAGGCATCAGCAGTGCCGGACAACCGTATATATTCTTCTATGAAAGCGAGACGCTGAGCGGGACAGTAGCCACCAAAACAGGCGGGGCCTGGACTGAAATCTGCAATTCAATCGAAAGAACAGCCAATCAGGCTGGTCCTACCATTACCACAATTGACGGGAAAGTATTTGTATTCACGGTAAATGACAACAGAAGCCCGAGTACAAGAAGAAGACAGATCGATGTAGCCACTTATGACGGTAGCTCTTGGACAACAAGCGGCGATATCCCCGGACGCAGTATAGCCAGAGGATATTGGCCCGTCGCACGAACTAAAAACGGTACAATGTATCTGTTCGTATTGAACCCCGTCTCACCGAATTCATTCTCTATTTATACATATAAGAACGGAACGTGGAGCACCTTTATCGAAGAATATGCATATCCGTCTTCCGAACCCGGCGCAGAACCAGCCACATATCATTCTTTCTCTCTCTATTGCCCGGATATGGTAATCGATGATGACGGTAACATATACCTCGGAATTTGCTATGATTACAGCCCCCAGGTCCTCAAAATCGATGCCAATACGAAAGAGATCAATCGCATAGGCTCAGTAATTCCGTCCCCTGGAAATACATCAGGACGGACCTGCCGTATCGCATTAAGCCCTCTGGGTAAGTTATATATGGCCTACAGAAATTCGAACGACGCCAAACTACTACAAGTTGTTTCTCTCGACGAGAAGACAAAAGATTGGACTGCTCCGATACAGATCAGTTCAGAACCTGTTTTCGATGAGTTCGAATGCAAATTTACGAAAGAAGGAACAGCTTATCTGGCCTACTATGTTCAGGAAGAAAAAACTGACGGCGTAGTAACTACCCCCGCCAAAATATGTCTCTACAAATTGGCTACTACGGAATAATCTTAAATCAACCTATCGCAACTAACCTTATAATCCATGAAAAGGAAGATTCGCACAGCAAGGGCCTACGCAATGGCCCTTGCCCTTGCGGCAACGATCTCAATGACGTCATGCCAGACACAGGATTATTCAACCGATTTAACGTTAAATAATGGACAAGAATATATACAAGACAACAGCAGAGTTAAGGCCACGCGATCCAATATAACTGCTACAAGGACAGTCTTTAAAAAAGTCCAAGCGATTATTTGTGATCATGTAAACATCTCGCCTGGTCAGATCCAGTTGGGTTCGATTATCAGAAACGATTTAGGATTCGACAGCTTGGATTTTATTGAAATAATCATGTCTGTCGAGGAGGAATTCGGGATTTCCATCCCTGACGAGGCCATAGATAGCTTGATAACAATAGAAGATTTAGTGGTTTTCATAAACACAAATCTTTCATCACATCCAGCAATTTTCACAAAACTTTTACTGATACTCGAAGAACAAATAATTATTTCCAAAGGTCAGGTAGACACTTATTCCAACCTGAATACAGATTTGGGAATGGACAGTTTGGATTTCTTTGAATTAATAATAGCTGTCGAAGAAGAGTATGATATTCAGATTCCAGATGAAGACCTCAAAAATATTGTAACGGTTGAGAATCTGGTCGTTTACATAGCCGCACAAATAGAGCAGCAGCAACCGCCGGTCGATCCGCCAGTCGATCCGCCGATTATTGATCCTGTTCCACCGGTCGACCCTCCAATTACCGATCCCGATCTACCTGCAGATCCGACCGATATCGAGAATTGGCTCAAAGAAACGCTCTCTATGAAAACAGGCACTCCTACATTCATGTTAACTCGGTCAACCCGCCTAATAGACGATTTAGAAATGGATGAGGTAGATATTCTCGACTTCAAGTTAGCGGTTGAATCACACTTCGGAATTTTGATTTTTGATGACAGAGCAGCAATGCTGTTAACCATCGGAGATTGGATTACGTACATCGAAAGCCGAGCACCTGGCCGTCCTCTCAGCACCGTTCTCCAATAAATAATGCGGGCCGCAAGGCTCGCATTATTTTACCCGAATATCCGATCAACAAATTCATTTATGAAACCGATTTCCATCTTTCTGACGCTGGCGTTTCTGACACAAGGGATGATCGCAGCGCCGCCGCAGGCCGTCGCACAGCCCGTGCGTTCGGGAACACTCTTCCTCGACCGCAACGGCAACGGCATCCGGGACAAAGGCGAGCCCGCCCTGAAAGGTATCCCCGTATCCGACGGGGATACGGTCGTTCTTACCGACCGGAAAGGCCGCTATAACCTCCCGGCAACGGAGCCCGGCAGCGTATTTCCCATTCTTCCGTCCGGCTACGAATTTCCGGGCGGCGGGATCGCCAACACCCGGTTCCGATACTTCCCCGACAGTACGGCAGGCGGCAATGCCGATTTCGGGCTGGTGCGCCGCAGACAACCCGACCGTTTCAGCATCGCCGCCGTGGGCGACGTGCAGTTCGGCGACACGACCGAAGCGGGATATGCCGCACGCACTTTCTTCTCGGAACTGGCGGAGCGCCGCGACCTGGCCTTTTCGCTTTTCCTGGGCGATCTGGTAAACGACGACTGCACGCTGTTCCCGCTCTTCAAGGAGCTGGCCGACGAACTGCCGATGCTCTCTTGGACGCTTTCGGGCAACCACGACCGGGATATGGACAGCATCCGGACCGTTGTCCGCTACAACGAGGCTTTCGGAGCCGACACCTACGCTTTCGACTACGGACCGGTCCATTTCATCGTCTTCAACAACGTCTTCACGGAAGGACGCCGCAGCTATGTCGGCAAACTGACTGAAAAGCAGCTGCGATTCCTGCGCAACGATCTGGCAAGGGTACCGCGGGAGACGCTCGTGGTCATCGCCCAGCACATTCCGATGGCTGCCACCAAAAACAAGGACGAAGTACTTGCGCTGCTGGACGGACGCCGCTGCCTGATGCTTTCCGGACACACCCATTCGGTCTTCCGGAAACGGCTGGCGGACAATGTGCAAGAGTTGGTTGCCGGGGCGGTCTGCGGACTGCTCTGGACCGGGGAGCAGGACTTGGATCTCGTACCGCGCTCCCTGCAGCCCTGCGGAACCCCGCGCAACTACTTCCGTATCGATTTCGACAAGGCGGATTACACATTCCGCTTCAAAGGCATCGGCCTCGATGAAGGGCATCAGGCCGATGTGTGGATTGCCGACGGCAATCCGCAGGACCGGGAGATCGAAGAGCTGGCCTCCCTGCCAATGGGGAGTATCGTGGTGAATCTCTTCGCCGGAGGCCCGGAGACGCTGGTCCGGATGCGGATCGACGACGGCGCATGGCAATCGCTGGCGCACACGGCCATGGCCGCGCCGACGGTCCTGCGGTCGAGACTGCGCAACCAGCAGGGGTATTTGCAGTCGAAATATGCACGCCGCTCACCCCATCGCAATGCACCCTCACCGCATATCTGGACAGGACATCTGCCCGAGGGTACGCCGCCGGGCCCCCACCGGATATGTCTCGAAGCCCGAGACACAACGGCAGACAGCGCCCTAAAACTGACAGACATACGAGTGATACTCGCCCCCTGAAAACGAAAAATCCGGAACCAAAGTTCCGGATTTTTCACAGCACTACCCCGCGACTATTTCAGCACCCGCTCGACGTAGGCTTTGTAGTCCTTCACGACGGGCTTATATTCGTCGTCTTCGAACAACGGCGAGGAGATCAGGCAATCGGCCGAGGAACGGTTGATCGCCGTCGGCACGTTATAAAGCGTCGCCAGACGCAGCAATGCCTTCACGTCGACATCGTGCGGCTGGGCCGACATCGGGTCCCAGAAGAA
>CDYU01044109.1_pt1 | contig 11798 bp, 9 predicted proteins | sample 480701 | NCBI WGS metagenome assembly CDYU01 (sample SAMEA3182105, study PRJEB8094) | gut metagenome | biome: human; feature: gut; material: Stool; isolation source: human stools | place: Canada | collected 2013-02-26 | reverse complement strand
CCGTCATATCACACAAAAATCCCTTGACATACGGCAGTATGCCTGCGGAATTTTTGTGCAATCTGACAAAAAATCTGACTACGCATCTGACGCACAATCTTTGCGCGGTATTGCCTTAATTGAATAAAATTTATCATTTAAGAAGCACTGTTACTAATGTCAGACTTTATTTTCCACTGACTATTAAGCCAATAAATGCGGTTTTCGATCCAATTGAAAAGATCCTCCGCAGAGTCAGGACCCCACTCTTCGCCTTTTCTAAGGTCGGCGTCATACTCTTTAAGATATTCACGCTCTGTTTTTATACAGCCCTGCAAAAGCTTCTCCCGGCTCATCTCCGTCCACTTTTCCTTGACAGTAGCCATAAACCAATCCTGCTTACAAAGAACGATAAACCATGGGTTTGAACGATCGCCGTTTTTAGCCACAAAATTCTTGTCTGTGAAAGCACCAGCATAATATTTCTCAGTGCTGTCATTATATGCCCAGTTAAAATCCCAAGGTGAGGTAAATTTCAGCTTAGGACATTTACTGTCCTTTGAAAGATCGACGCACATATAGAAGCTTCCCTCACCACAGTCATAGTCATGTACGATCTCATAAAGAATATACATATCTCTCACTGAGTCTATATCCATAACATTAGAAACGGCTTCCTCAGCGGTGGTAACATCAGAGTCAACAAGGTCATAATTTTCATCAAATTTATAATATTTGCCGTTCTCGCAGGCTTCATAAACTATCTTGAACAGATTGTTGAGATACTTGTCAATAAAGTCTATCTGATTTTGCGAATAGAGGTCATTCTTGATAGAATATTCCGCAGGAACGAACTGCCTTGTTTCGCCGTTTATGTCGGTGACAGTGGCATTTTCATAGTCCATGCTTATATAATGGTTATCCTCATCGCTTGTTGCATAGTTGTCAAGCTCAAGATAATAGCCTATATCAGTGTCTGTGTAGCCTTCCGCAGGCTCGGAGATATCCACTCTGTTTGGATTTATCTGACACTGTTCGCAAAGCTCATAAACGCCTTGAAACTCCTCGTTCACATAGAGGTGAACAAGCTGACCGTCTGAGCAGAAATTGCTGTCACCCATGATAGTTCTGCCAAAACGGAATGCGATATCGTTTCTTATTAGATCCCAATCTGATTTCAACAGCACCCAGCTTTTGCACTCTGCGCCATTATTAAGCCCAAGCATATTTGTCTTTTTATCAAATTTTATCCTATAAGGCACTTTGTTTGCAAGGATCTGACTAACATCACCATAATATGCGCTTGAATTTCCTCTTACCTTTATGCCTGCTGAGGCTTCGTTTATCTCCAATTTTTCATCACAATTGAAAACGTCCACCACGCAGGAAGTATACTTCTCCCTTGAAGCTATCATATCGTCAGGGGCAGTTGTGACGCTTATAACAGGTATCTTACTTTCTGATCGTACCTTTTTCTTAAAACTTTCTTTTTCAGCCTTGTCAGCACTCAGGCTTTCATAAGTAGCAGGTTCAGAGTTTATCACCTGTTTTGTGGTGACAGGAAGAGTTACAACAGGCTCAGCCGTTGTTGTCACAGCCTGAGATTCGACAGGACTACTCTCTGCTTTTGAGCTTTCCCCTGTTTCTTTAGCACAGCTTGTGAGCATTGCTCCCGTCATGACTACTGCACATACAGCAGCGATAATTCTTCTGTTCATATCATTTCTCATATTATTATCTTTCCATTTATTGTGCATTACACACATATTTTTTATCATATAACTTATTCAATTATAGCACATTGACATAGATAATACAATATGCTATAATCATAAAAGTAAGTGGGATAATTTATGCACTAACACGATTATATAGGAGGTTTTTTGAAATGTTTATACCTGACGATAAAAGATATGACAAAATGATATACAACCGCTGTGGAAAAAGCGGGCTTAAACTATCAGCTGTATCGCTGGGATTCTGGCAGAATTTCAGTTTAAAAAACAATTTTGAGAACATGGAAAGAATGGTACACACTGCATTCAACAGCGGTATCACACATTTTGATCTTGCAAACAACTATGGCAATCCCTACAACGGCTCGGCAGAGGAAAACTTCGGCAGGATACTCGATCGTGGCATGAGAGAGTTCCGTGACGAGATGTGTATTTCCACCAAGGCAGGCTATGAAATGTGGGCAGGTCCATACGGTGACAGAAACGGCTCGAGAAAATATCTCACGGCAAGCCTTGACCAATCTCTAAAAAGAATGGGGCTTGAATATGTTGACATTTTCTATCACCATGTAAGAGATCCCGAAACGCCTCTTGAAGAGACTGCCCTTGCACTTGACAATGCAGTAAGACAGGGCAAGGCGCTTTATGTTGGCATATCAAATTACAACAGAGCCGACACAGCCGAAATGCTGAAAATTTTCCGAGAGCTCAGAACTCCTTTTATTATTAATCAGCCCTCATATTCCATACTCAACCGCTGGATAGAGGACGATAAGCTTGACAGCCTTGCACTTTCTGAGGGCTTTGGCATTGCAGTGTTCTCACCGCTGTATCAGGGCTTTCTCACAAGCAAATATCTAAAAGGCATACCGGCAGATTCAAGGGTAGGCAGAGGCGAAACATGGATAGGCAATGAGCTTAACGACAAAATGATAGAAAAGCTCAACAAGCTTAATGATATCGCTGCTTCGAGGGGACAGACCCTTTCGCAAATGGCACTTTCATGGGTGCTTCACAACAAGGCTGTTACTACTGTGCTTATCGGTGCAAGCCGTCCTGAGCAGATAACGGAAAACATAGGCTGTCTTGACCGCCTTGACTTCACAGAGGCTGAACTTGCAGAGATAGACAGGCTTGCGAAGATGTAATAAAAAAGCTGTCAGAGCCACTGCCCTGACAGCTTTTTTTATGCGTTATAATAGCGAACGTAATCGTCAAGCACATCTGCCGTAAGCTCAAAAGGATAATTTTTAAGCTTGGCAGGGTTGGCAAGTATTCCGTCCCTGTCCTTTTTCCAAAGCTCCTCTGACATATCAAGCTTGCCAAAAAGCGTCCTGATATAGTCCCTGAAAGCGTCAAGATCATCAAAGTCAAGAAGCTGTTTTACAACATACTCAGCTTCGATGCTGTCACCGTATTTTTTCAAAAAGCCTGACAGAAAAACGCCTACTGCCTTGCCGTGGGGTACGCCATTTTCATATGTCAAAGTGTAGCTCAGACCGTGAGGTATGCTTGTGCCTGTGTAGGCTATCGCCATGCCTGCAAGCACTGATGCCTGCATGAAAGTTGAGAACTCATCATCGGTCATATGAGCAAATCTCTCATCAGTTTCAAGACAGCCCTTACAGCTTGCCCAAAGCCTCATACCCTCCTCAGCGTATGCACGGCTGAACGCATTTGCGTTGGTGTTGAGCCGTGACTCTATCATGTGAGCAAGTGCGTCAACGCAGGTGCTTTTCATGCCGCCATATGATGATGTTTTAAGATAGCCGTAGTCAACCAATGCAAGTGACGGGAATATTTTGTGGGCAATAGATTTCTTGGTCTGCTTGATGTGGGAAGTCAGGATAGAATAAGGTGTAGCCTCCGAGCCTGTTCCGCAGGTGGTAGGCACACAGACTATAGGGTAAAAAGGTAGTTTCGCAGGAGTGTACAAAAGCTCCTCCACCTTGGCAATGTTCTCTGAAAGCTCACACTTCTCAGCTTTTACAACGCTCTCGCTTTCGGAAAATTCGGCATTTTCGCAAACTATCCCATTCTTAGCAAGCATTGATATTGCCTTGCTTGCGTCCATTGGCGAACCGCCGCCCACTGCCACGAACATATCCACGCCGTATTTTACCGCCGCCGTTGCCGCTGTGTAAACAGTTTCCACAGACGGGTTTTCCTCAATATCATTATATATCACATATCCAATGCCCTGACTTTCAAGCACTGCCCTGACATCATCAAGAGAACCATTCACCGCAGAAGAATGTCTGCCTGTGACTATCATGGCTTTTTTGCCAAGTTCCGCTATTTCGCCCCCGTGATTTTTTACCGCTCCATTTTCTATGTAAATATCTGTAGGTATATTTCTCATTTTTTACGCTCCTTTTGGCTTTTTATCAATTATAGCACCTTTGAAGTTGTTTTTCAAGCCTCAACATTGTAGAACATATGTGCTATAATATTAGTAACAAATCATGGAGAAAAAAGTTATGCACTTCGCAACGGCAAAAGGTATACTCTCGCAAAAAAACGGCATGAATTTATATCGTGACTGCACATAACGGTCAGACGAGTATTTTTGATACTGCCGATTGAAAACCTCTCCCCTTTATGTTATAATAAAGAAAAAACATCAAGGTGAAGCAATGAATAAAAATCAAAATATAGCTATGGGGATATCCCTTGCTGTGTTGGCAATAATGGTCGGCTCGGCGGAGATCTTCGGGGAAAAGGAAATAATTTTTCCTGAGATAACGGCAGTGGCAATGGGTGCTCTAATTGCGCCTGTGCAATCGTGGAACACCTCTCGCACACGGCTTTTTGCGGCGATAGTTTCTGCCGCCGTCGCAGGCGTGTGCATAGTGCGGTTTATCCCTGAGATACTTATACTTCGTATAGCTTTGGGACTTCTTGTAGCAGTGAGCGTTATAACACTGTCAAAAACTAGCTTCGTTCCTGCCATTTCAGCCTGCATACTTCCGATACTTATGGGTACAAAAAGTCCTGTTTATGTCATTTCCGTTGCGGTCATGACAGCATTTATACTTATTTTTCAAAAAGTTCTTGAGCGCTTTGGACTTCATGAAAAGTATAAATATAGACCTATCGAACCAAGCTCAGAGCTTCTCAAACTAAGAGCAAAACAAGTCATCACGGTACTTGTTATCTGCATATTGCCTGCGCATTTTCACGAGATATTCTTTATCGCTCCGCCGCTTATCGTTGCATTTTTTGAACTTAGCGGCAAAGGCTCAAAGCTTATGAAAAGAAAATACACAGCAATTGCTCTCATGGCGGCGGCTGCGTTCGCAGGCGTTATGGCAAGATTTTTTATCTCTGAAAAGCTTGGGCTTACCCTGACATTTGGTGCAGTTTTATCCTCGGCTGTGATATTCGTCCTTTGCCGAAAAGCAAAGCTTTATTTTCCTCCATGCTGTGCAATATCTACCTTGCCTTTTATAATCCCAAAAACTGCAATAATAAAATTTCCATTTGAGGTCACAGCAGGATATATTGTCCTTACCATTGCCGCAGTTATCATAACTAAAATAGAAAATAATACAAATCAGGCATAATCAAAAACGTACAAAGCTTTATGATCCGACCCCCAGAAGTTAGAACAAAAATCTAACGATTTGGAGGTCACATCATTACGCTCTGTACGTTTTTTTGTATATTAAGAAATCATTCTCTGTTTTTAAGCACCTCGGCAGGGGTTATCTTGCCAAGCTTTCTTACAAGAATTGAGGTGATGATAAAGTATGTTGCCATTACTCCTGCAAAAATTATAACGTAAGCATACCATGGGAATGAAAGGTTTATTCCGCTTGTTACGTTTGGAATGAACACTGGGAAAACCTTGTCCATAAACATCTTTGAAAGCGGTATCTCGATAAGTGCGCCCAAAGTTATGATAATTGCGTTTCCGTTTAGGTAAAGCTTTTTCACGTCCTTGGTCTTATAGCCGAACACCTTCACAAGAGATATTCCAAAGGAATCCCTTTCTATTGTAACATTCAGCATAAGGAACATCACAGAGCAGAAAATTATTACAGCAACTGCGATAAGCATTACTATCATTGACATCATAAGATCCGTGAAAACTGCCGCTGAACGCTTGATATCCGATTTTGTTGTTGTGCTGTAAAGTCTGCCCTCGTCAATGTCAAGTTTCTTGTCTGAAAGCAAACAGTTGTAGTAAGTGTCACTCTCACCGAAAAGCTCACGCATACTGTCAATATCCATGAACACCATAAGTCCGCCACGCTCGTCGCAGATATCCTCCACTGTGAATGCGTAATCCATCGAGGTCGCATCGTCTGTCAGGATAAACTTATCGCCCTTTGCCACTCCGTAACGCTCCACAACTGACTGGCTCACTGTTATAAAGCTCTTGCCCTTGTGTGTTTTCACATCATAATACTTGTTGTCGCTGTCCATACCCATAATGGTGACATCAAGGTTATAGCCAAGCTGTTCCTTTGAAAGCGTTTTTACAAAGCAAGCCTCGCCACCCTCTGGAACGCTTTCCTCTGGATATTTCAGAGTGTACATATACTCGTATTTTGTGTCATTTATAGTGTCTTTTCTCACGTTCTCACAGAGATAGTAGCAATCAACGCCAAGCATAAGAATGAACAGTGAAAACAGCATACTGAGAAGCACTGTTATGCCTGTGCGCATTTCACGAAGCATTTGGCGTATCTGAAATCTGCGGATAAAATTCCTGCTCTTTATCTTCACTCTGCTGTAGTGACCTGTTTTCTGCTCGTTTCTTATAAGTGAAAGAGCCGTCTGAGAAAGACGCTTGTTTATCACAAGGGTATTAACTATCACCGAAACAACAGGAGGCATTACAATGCTGTAAATGATAAGATACAAAGGATAAACAGGGGTAAAATCAGGGAGCGAGGAATATGCGTAGCTGTCGAGAAGCTGATAATCGATCCCCACAGGCGAGAAGCCTATGACCGCACCGATTATTCCGCCAACAAATGCAACTATAGTCGGCAATGTTACGTAGTGTCGGATAAGATCTTTTTTCTTTGCGCCAAGAGCATAAAGCGCACCTATAACACTGCTTTCACGCTGGATCTGATGAATGACGAAAACAGAGATAACATAAGTAAGAAGTGCCATAAGTATAACACCCACACCAAGTCCTGCATATTTGTTCATGACAACGTCACCTGCCGCACCGGCTATACGAACGTTGTCGCCCTTTTTCACAAACATTGTCAGGTTGTCAAGGTCAATTGTGAACACCTCGTCAAGAAGCTCGTCAGCCTGCTTTTTAAAGCTATCAATACCATTTGCAAGGCTTTCTGCACCGCTGTATGCAGATCTTGCACCCTCTGACAGGTCTTTTGAGCCGTCATATGCGGCTTTAACTCCTGCCGAGATAGCGTTCGCACCCTCTGGGAGTGCCTTTGCACCCTCGTAAAGTCCGCCCATTGCGTCATAGAGAGCGTCTGCTCCCTCAGAAAGGTCTTTCACACCGTCTTTAAGGGTCTGAGAGCCGTCATAGAGCTTGTCGATACCATTTGAAATATCGTCACGCTGTTTCAAGACGTCCTTGATAGTTTCAAGATAATACTTGTCTGTGACTTTTTTATAATCAAAGTCAAAATCCTCGATCATTTCTTTAAGCTCGTCATCTGTTGCCTTGCCGTTAAGTCTGTAAGCATAGCAAAGATCCTCCGCTTTCTGTTCACTGTCATTTTTGAAATAGTCGTACTGATCGTCGCTTACGAAAAGAAGTCCGAAGCCCTTGCTTGACACAGCCGTGTCAGAGAAATTTTCAAAAGGTGTGTCATAGTCAGGTGTAGTTCCTATTCCAACTATCTCAAACTCAACTCCGCCTGCTGTAAGCTTATCGCCCACTGACAGAGAATGTTCCTCGCTGTAACGCTTTTCGACTACTGCTTCGCCCTTTTTCTCAGCAAGTCTGCCGCTGTCAAGCTCGATAAGGTCAATGTCATTTCTTTTACGGAAAACACGAAGCTTTGAGCCGTCCTTCGCGGTAACGTCAATGCTGAAATGCTGTTCAAGAGTAATTCCTTTGTCTGTAATTTCCTTTTCCTGCTCGTCTGTAAGAGGAATAAAAACGCCAAACTGTCCGTCCTCGACCTTGTTTTGCTTACCATGTTCGGCTGTTCCGTCGATGATAGTGTCTGCGCTTGCAACCACGGAAACTATTATGTACATTCCCATTACGATAAGCAACACAAGCGCAAGATAACGTGCAAAATTTGTTTTAAGCTCACGTCCTAGCCTTTTTCTGAGTACCCTGTTCATTACAAGTCCTCCAACTCTGCAGCAGGTATGCGTGTTTCGTTAAGATAATCCTTTTTGATAAGTCCGTCCTTAACGATTATTACCTTATGCACCATATTTTTTATAGCATTGTTGTGAGTAACGATAAGCATTGTTGTGCCATATTTTGCATTGATTTTTTCCAGCAGGATAAGAATATCCCTTGAAGTTTTGGAGTCAAGAGCGCCTGTAGGCTCGTCGCACAAAAGCAGCTTTGGATTTTTTATAAGCGCCCTTGCTATAGCACATCTCTGCTGCTGACCGCCTGAAAGCTGTGACGGAAACTTGTTTCTGTGTTCGGAAAGTCCCAACGTTGTGAGAAGTTCTTCCATATCCAGTGGCGAATCTGAAAGATATTCACAAACCTGAATATTTTCCACAACTGTCAGATTCGGAACGAGGTTATAAAACTGAAAGATAAAACCCAGATTTTCCTTTCTGTAGTCGGCAAGCTTATCAGGTTTAAGACCGAAAATTTCCTTGCCGTCGACCTTAACAGAGCCACTGTCCATAGTGTCAAGACCGCCTATGCAGTTAAGGAGCGTGGATTTACCAGAGCCGCTCGTACCCTGAATAACGCACATCTGACCTTTTTCCAGACTTGTGGTGATACCCTTTAGCACCTGAATATAGCTGGCGTCACTGCCGTAGCTTTTCTTCACATCTTTGATCTCCAAATACATATCATTTCCTCCATTTATGAGTTAGACTTAGCTAACTTTACTTTATATAAAAATGTGCATATCTCCACATTTCATCAACATTTGAGATACAAAATTCACACATAACGTTGTTATGTAGATTTCTAAAAGTTACCGCCCGCAGGCGGCAATTTTCTAATCCTCGACTATCATTGTAAACCATATTTTTATTAGAAACTCCATTACTCTGCGCATATGGAGCTTTGCCTTTTCCACAGCTCTCTCGTGAGTTAGCAAATGAGTGTAGGCGTCAACACTTATATGGGTTATCCAATGAAGCATATACTCATCAACGTGGCAGTTAGGCATTCTTGCGGCAGCTTTTTCCGCTGATATCCTAAAGCCCTTTTCTGTCATATCTACGATCATATCCACAGTATTTTCATACTCAGAACCTTGCGCACCCGTGAGCAGCAGCATAAAAACGTCATAGTGAAGATACATATAATCAACAAGCTTGTCAAGGTCGGTGTGAGTATCAATGTGATACTCAGCAGACAGCACCGCAGGGTCATCGCTATCCATATCCTGAGCTTCCTGCATATAATGCTCCGTAAGAAGCCTGCAAAGCTCTTTCAGCGGCTCATCGACAATAGCCTTGAACAAGTCATTTTTATTTTTAAAGAAGAAATACAGCGCACCGGTCGTCACGCCTGCGTCAGCGCATATTTTTCTCAGAGAAGCCTTCATATAACCATTTTCAGAGAACTCGGCCATTGCACTTTCCAACAGCTTTTCCCTTGTTTCAAGCTCGTCACCCATTACTGCACCCCGCTTTCCGCTTCACATAACACTGTTATCTTAGCATATAACGCTCCATATGTCAATACATTTACTATATTTTCAGCATATTATATGATATTGAAACATAACAGTGTTATGTGATTGGTGACTATTACAAAATAAAATGGGAAGCGTCATACCTGTCTGGTCAGATCTTACGATTTCTGACGGGTTAAAGTATATAAGCGGTAGCTATAAAATTGCTATTGTTTACAGCGGTGACAGTGCTCCTATGCTGGTCCTTGAAAACAAGTACTCATATAGCTGGGATATTTGCATTGGTGCAAGCGAGGTGTCGTCAGGAGTTGCTTTCTACTCATACGATGACATTGCACAAGCTTTCAGCAACTACGGAGTAAGCATTTATGATATGGGACAGCTTCACATATTTACCTCTAATTATACCGAGATCTACGGAGTATATGCGGCTCCGGTCTGATATTACAACATAATAACTATTCAAGTCAAATAATAATCGGACCGAGCAAAATGTTCCACCGGAACATCTTACTCGGTCTTTTTCGTAGTATCGATAATTCAACATATTTACAACTATCCTGTATTTTTCACGCAATCACCAATCTGGTCATTTTCTCTATCCACTTATCAATGAAACTTATAAACCCCTCAAAGCTTCATAGCTCTCCATTTGTTTGAAATAACGCTGATATTCCAATATGTAATAAAACAGATAAATAGCATACTGATTACTGATACGACAACTGCTTCAATAATAAGAAACGGTGTCGAATAGGTTGATATGAATCTTGACGTAATTGTCAAAATGATATTTTGACAAAACCTAACAAATGTCCCCGATAAGATAATGTCTAATATGAACCGCCATAGGAATGATTTTGTGAATTTGGTCATGTCTTTCTCATGTTATCAAATTATAATTTCAATAGCGTTGCTTACTTGTGTATATGAATGTGTGGTAGAATCATAATCAGTACACAATAATACTGTATATACTCCTTCCGGCACATCCTTTCGCAATTTGAATTCGTTTATTTCACTTGCATCGACAATTTTTTGAATTTCACCGTCCTTGACTATAAGCCAACATATATTTTCTAATTCTGAATTATCGCTCTTTGTAACAGTATATAAATCAGAATTTTCTTTCACAGATATATTTTCTGAATATGACGGCGAATTTTTTTTCTCAACCAACTGAATTGATTCTATGTATCCCAAATTCTTTCCATCTTTATCAGTATAAAACTCAATTTGAAACTCATCATTGTTATTAGCTGATTTTATCAAGTCATTATAATAGTCAAACTCTGATTTACTAAGACTTAATCTTAGTTGAGTATTTATGCTTTCATTATATACTTTTAATTTGTCTGAATCCGCATAAACTCCATAAAAATTATACAATTGAGTAGCCTGAACACCTTGAAATCGTGATGGATAAGAAGACTTTTTCGATTTTTTTGTATAAACCGAAATATTATCATCTTGCTTGGTTAAATTAATAGTTTTCTTAAAAGCACTTCCGTTGCTTATTTTTTGCGCAACAGAAATTTCTTCAATTAGATTTTTTATGCCGTATGTACTATACTGAGACTGAACAGATATAAAATTCATCCACAATATTGAAACAAAACACGAAAATACGACTCCAACAATTTTATGACCTAAACCGTAACCTTTTTCATTAACGAATGTTACAGCCGATTTTATCATAAACATGATCATAAAAAAGGCTAGTACAATTGCTGAGATTGCTTTAATTTTCAAAAATAAACAAACTAAATTTATATTTTCTTGACCAATCAATGAGTTTGGAGCAAAAAAATTCAATAATATATTTCCGAATATCAGCACTAACAAAAACCAACTGCAATTATTATAAATTGTTTTAATAGCTTTCATATTTTTCCCTACAAAATCTCCTCATTAATATGTTTGATATTGTTATATGCGTATTTATCATATACATAATCAACATCATCATAAGTTTCCATACTTCTTGACAGAATCGCCAAGATAATGTTCTGCAAAAGTCTTACGAAAATTCCAAGTAGAATTATATCTAGTATAAATCTCCATAGAAATGATTTTGTGAATTGGGTCATTGTTTTTCCTACTTATTATTCAACCGTGTATTCAATCGTGTTACTAATGGGAGTATATTCTCCTGTAGCATCATCATAATCAATCACTAAAGTAACTGTGTAATCGCCTTTATCAGCAAAAGTCAAAAAATTAGTCCAAGTTTTACTGTATGCCTGAAAACATTTGCATAATTTGCCATTTTGGGTTACATACCAAAATAAGTTTT